>Ga0070664_100001429_pt1 | contig 19051 bp, 20 predicted proteins | sample KBSC73metaG_FD_65863 | JGI IMG/M metagenome (GOLD analysis project Ga0070664, IMG submission 65863) | Corn rhizosphere microbial communities from Kellogg Biological Station, Michigan, USA - KBS C7-3 metaG | ecosystem: Host-associated > Plants > Roots > Rhizosphere > Soil ... | reverse complement strand
GTCTCTCCTGAATGGTAGAGCCGAGGCGCTCGAGTCATCTCACCGTTGCACGTCCGAAATATCAGCGCGTCGGCCGCCCACCCACGGTGGTGCGCGAGCGCGAGCAATCCACGCAGATAATGCGATCGAATGGTGCCCTCCAACCCGTGGAGCACGAGAAGACGACCGTGATGCGGAGCGACGCGGCCGTCAGGCTCGAGGCGATGCAACTCGATCTCGTCACCGTCGTTCATCGCCCATCGCTCGACACGCGCGTCGAGCGGCGGCGGACGACGCACCAGCTTTCCCCAGAGGGTCCGCAGGTGTGCGCCCGGTACCCACCATGCGGGGGTATAGGTATACTCGCTGGGACGGCTCACGTGATGGGTGCGGGTCGACGCTCGAAACGGGCGGCCGTTCTATAATACCGGGCCTGCGTGCATGGATGTTCAGATCTTTGGAGTGAAGAAGAACGCAGACACGAGGAAGGCCCTCCGCTTCTTCGCCGAACGTCGAATCAAGACGCACTTCGTCGATCTCATGGAGCGAGCCGCATCGCGCGGTGAGCTGACGCGCTTCGCGCAGAAATTCGGAACGTCTACTCTGGTCGACGAAACGGCGCGTCGATACGGCGAACTGGGGTTGCGCACCGCCCGCTACGGTGACGAGCGGTGGTTGGAGATCCTCGTGAGCGAGCCCCTGATCCTGAAAATGCCACTGGTGCGATTCGGAAACGCGCTCTCGATCGGCGCGGCGGAGGCGACGTGGAAATCGTGGTTGGCGACGTGAAATCGGCGCCGACTCGTCATACGGCGTCATGACACAGGTCGCCGTCGGTGGGGTGGCGGTGGAGTTCGGCGCCACCACACTGTTCTCTGACGTCACCTTCACCATCGCCGCCGGAGAGCGGTGGGGAGTGGTCGGACGAAATGGCTCGGGTAAGACGACCCTATTCAAGCTGCTGACGGGGGCACTCGCGCCGAGCCGCGGCACCGTGTCGCGCCAAACGGGCCTCTCGCTGTCGCTCCTCGGACAACACCGGGATTTCGGTACGGCGGCTTCAGTCTGGGAAGCAGCGGCTGGTCCGTTCTCGGAGTTGCTGGCGCTCGAGCATTCGCTTGCCGAGCAGGCTCACGGGCTCGCTGAGGTGAGCGATGAAGCGGCACTGTCGCGATACGGGCGCGACCTGGAGCGGTTCGAGCGCGAAGGGGGATACACGATCACCCCACGCGTCGACGCCGTCCTGCAGGGACTGGGATTCGATCCGCTCGCAGCACGTGAACAGCCGCTCGACCAACTCAGCGGTGGCGAGCGGGGTCGAGTCGGTCTCGCGCGCCAGCTCGTCGCGCCGTCGGACATCATGCTCCTCGACGAACCGACGAATCATCTAGATCTCGAGACCACGCGATGGCTCGAGGAATACCTGCGAGAGCTCGATCGGACGCTGTTACTGGTGAGTCACGATCGCGCCTTTCTCGCGGCAGTGATCGATCACGTATTGCACTTCGAGGAAGGAACGGCGGTCCCGTACACGGGCGGATACGAATCCTTCATCCAGCAGCGCCAAGAGCGACGCCTGTCACAGCAGCGTGCATTCGAGAAGCAGGCGCGGGTCGTCGCGAGCGAGGCCGACTACATCGCGCGTAACATCGCCGGGCAGAACAGCCGGCAGGCCAAAGGGCGGCGCAAGCGATTGGAACGGCTTCCCCGGCTCAGCGCCCCGGTCGGTGAGGAGGGCACGATGGCGCTTCGCCTCGAGATTGCCGAGCGTGGAGGCGATCAGGTCGCCGTCGCCGAGAGCGTCACGATCACGGTGGGCGAGCGCATGCTGATCGAGCGGTTCAGCGGGCGGGTGATGCGAGGCGACCGGCTGGGCATCATCGGTCCGAACGGCGCGGGGAAGTCCACGCTACTGCGCGCGTTGGTCGGCGAACGCTCGCCGAACGCCGGTGAACTCAAGGTCGGCAACTCGATCCGGGTCGCCTACTACGACCAGCAGCTCGGTCAGGTCCCGCTCGACAAGCCGCTGTACGACGTGATCGCCGATCTCCGGCCGCAGTGGGAGCGGCGACTCGTCCAGGGACACCTCGGGCGGTTCGGCTTCTCGGGGGATGAGGTGCAGCGTCGCGCGTCGACGCTGTCCGGGGGCGAGCGCGCCCGCGTCGCCCTGGCGATGTTGATGCTGACCCGTGCGAACCTGCTGGTGCTCGACGAGCCGACCAATCACCTCGACGTGGAGACGATCGAAGTGCTGGAGGACGCGATCGAGGGGTACGAGGGCACCGTCATCCTCGTGAGCCACGACCGCGCGATGCTTCGTGCTCTGGCGTCGAAAGTGTGGGTGCTTCATGAGCGCCGCATCACCGAGTTCGACGGCAGCTTCGCGGAATGGGAAGTGGTGAGCGAGGAGCGAGCGCACGCGGCGTCGGTACGCGCGGCAGAGGAGGAGGCGCTGCGGCGCGTGGACGAGAAGAAGCGCACGGCCCGGCGAGAAAAGCGGCCCGCGTCATCCGACACGCGGCGGCAGCTGCGCCAGGCCCAGGATCGCGCGGCGCGCGCCGAGCGGGAAGTCGCCGATCTCGAGCTGGAGGTGAGCTCGCTCACGGCCACGCTGGACGATCCCGAGCTCTATACGCGCCCCGGCGGTGTACAAGAGGCCAACCGGTTGGGTGCACGGCTCGACAAGCTCCGGGCTCGGCTCGATGTCGCACTCGCAACCTGGGAGCAGGAGACCGCCGCGCTCGAATCGCTCGAGCGCGAAACGACCTCGTCCCGATGACGGAGATCCTCACGTGACCCCGTGGGTCCTACGCATCCTGATCGCGACCGTCCTGATGTTCTTCGTGCAACAGACGGCGTCGGGAGTCACGCCGCTGCTGTACCTGGTGCCGGCGCAGGTGCTGACACGCCCGTGGACGCTCGTGACCTACATGTTCTTGCACGCAGGGCTGGGCCACATCTTCTGGAACATGCTCGGGCTGTACTTCTTCGGGCCGCGAGTCGAGTCACGGATGGGATCACAACGCTTCATCACGCTCTACTTCGTGAGCGGCATTGTCGGAGCGCTGTTCTCGGTGGTGCTCGCGCCGCGCTTCGCCGTCCTCGGTGCGTCGGGGGCGGTGCTGGGGGTGCTGATGGCGTTCGCGCGCTTCTGGCCGCGCGAGCGGCTCTACATCTGGGGGGTCCTCCCGATCGAGGCGCGCTGGCTCGTGATCATCTACGCCGCGATCGACATCCTTGGCTTCAACGGCTTCGGGCGGCTCGGCATCGCCAATGTCGCCCATCTCGGCGGGTTCGCCGGCGCCCTGCTCTACCTGCTCTTCCTCGAGCGACGCCAAGGCGCGCGGCGATTCAAGCAGGTGGCGACGCCACGTGTCGCGGAGTCGGCACTCGGCAACTGGCGCAACGTCGACCGCGGGAGCATCCACTCGGTCAACCGCGAGGAGGTGGATCGCATCCTGGACAAGATCAGCGCCTCCGGGCTCGCGAGCCTCACGCCACAGGAGCGCCAGTTCCTATCCAACTTCGTCCCGCCGGACGACCGGAAGCCGGTCTGACCGGATCCGCTCAGAATTCCCCGATGAAGCCGATCTCGGGCTCGAGCATGTGCCCGTGCGCCTCGTGCACGGCGGTCTGGGCGTGGCGGATGAGCGCGATCACGTCGGCAGCCGTCGCGTGACCGAGGTTGACCATGATGTTGGCGTGAATATGGGAGATCTGCGCGTCGCCGACGCGATGGCCTTTGAGTCCGCACTGATCGACAAGACGGCCGGCGCCGATCCCCTCGATCTTCTTGAAGATCGAGCCGGCGCTCGGATGCCAGTCGAGCCAGGGATGCCGAGCGCCACGCCAACTGAGGTTCTCCTGCATGATGCGATGCATCACGGCCGGGTCCTTCCGCTCGAGCTGAAACGTCGCCGACAGCACGACGTCTCGGCGGTGATGCAGGATCGTATCGTCGTACCCGAATCCCATGTACGCCGCGTCGACGGTCCGGCGCGTGCTCTCCTCCGTGAGAAGGTCAGCGGATCGGAAGACTTCAGCGATGAACATCGTGCGCTCGCGCTCCGGCGCGGGCGACAGGAAATGCAGATTCTGCCAGATCGCTCCACCCACCGTGCTCGGAATCCCGACGTAGTGCTCGAGCCCGGACCACCCGCGACGCACGGCTTCGGGAATGAGCTTCTGCATCACGGCACCGCTCTCGACCCAGAGCAGTCCGTTGTCGTCGAAGCTGAAATGCGACGCGACGTTTCGAATCACGAGGCCGCGCACGCCCTTGTCGGCGACGAGGATGTTGGCTCCGAGTCCGAGGACGAAGTACGGAACCTGGGCCTCGCGCGCGGTCAGGATGGCGTCGGCGAGCGCGTCGGCGGAATCGGCCTCGAAGAAAAGATCGGCCGGGCCGCCGATCTTGAAGGTGGTATAGGGAGCGAGCGGCTCGTGCCGCTTCAGTCGAGGACCGCTGAGCGAGGCAGCGACGCGCTCGAGCGCAGCAGGATCGAACGCCGCGGCGCCTGCCGCGAACGACTCAGAGGGAAGCTTGGACATGGGCCAGGGAAAGAAATCATGAGCGTCGTACCTTCGCCACCGCGGACGTCCCGCCGTCGCACGCCACTCGTCACTGCGCTGTTACTCGCGCTCGTCGCCGCGTGGCCACTGTCGGCGCAGCGCGCCGAGCTCGAGCGACGGATCCGTCGAGACACGCTTCCGAACGGACTCGAGATCATCGCGGTCGAGAACCACGGCGTGCCGCTGACGACGATCGAAGCGGTCGTGCGGAACGGCTCGTTCACGCAGTCGCCGACGTACGAGGGGCTGTCGCACCTCTACGAGCACATGTTCTTCAAGGCGAATCGATCGTATCCGGAGCCGGATGCGTTCGTCGCGCGCGCATCGGAGCTCGGCGCGGTGTTCAATGCGCAGACGCGCGAAGAGCTCGTCAATTATTACTTGACGGTTCCATCGGACAGCACCGAGCCCGCGGTGGCGCTGCTCGCGTCAGCGCTGCGCACACCGCTCTTCCTGCGCGAGGAGCTCGACCGGGAGCGTGCGGTGGTGATCGGCGAATACGACCGCATCGAGTCGGACCCGTTCTACGCACTGAACACCGCAACGGGCAAGGCACTCTGGGGCAGCGCATGGAGCCGAAAGAATCCGCTCGGTGAGCGCGACGTCATCCTGAAGACGACGCCGGAGCAGATGCGCACGATCCAGCAGAAGTATTACGTGCCGAACAACACGGCGCTCATCGTCACGGGCGACATCGACACGGCGCGCACGTTCGCGATCGTTCGGAAGTACTTCGCGGACTGGTCGCGCGCCCCGGATCCGTTCGCGGCCGATCCCATTCCGCCGGTACCGGGACTGACGCAGAACAAGGGCGTCGTGGTCGAGCAGCCCGTCAACACGGTGATCGCCGTGATCCAGTGGGACGGTCCGGGCGCACACGCGGACGTGCCCGCCACCTACGCGGCCGACGTGTTCTCGGACGTGCTCAATCAGCCCGGCTCGCGCTTTCAGCGAAAGCTCGTCGACAGTGGCCTCTGGCAGTCGATGATCGTGAACTACTACACGCTCAACAACGTCGGTCCGATCACGATCAGCGGCGAGGTGGCGCCCGACAAACTGCGTCCGGCGCTCGCAGCGCTCGAGAGCGAGCTCGCCGAAGTGGTGAAGCCCGGCTACATCACGAAGGAGGCGGTAGACGGGGTGAAGCGCACGCGGATCGTCGGCTCGATGGAGAGCCTCGAGCGCGCCTCCGGCTTCTCGCATCAGCTGGCCTTCTGGTGGGCCGTGACGGGAATGGACTACTTCCTCGGCTACGTGGACACGATGGCTCGTCAGACGCCCGAGGATCTGCGCGCATACGCATCCAAGTACATCGTGGGCAAGCCACGAGTCACGGGCGTCGTGCTGTCGCCCGAGACACGGCGCACGCTCAAGCTGACCGAAGCCGAGCTGGCGGCGCCGGGAGCCGTCCAATGAACGCGGCCATCCGCCTCATGCTCGGGGCGACACTGATCGCCGCGCCGGTGATGACGGCATCAACGTCAGCGCTCACGATGCCGGCGATCGAAGCGCTGCCACGCACGGCTCCGGATACCGCCGTCACCACCAAGTTCGACGTCGATGGTGTGACGGTGATCCTGCGCCGCAACACGGCGAACGAGGTAATCGCCGCCAACCTCTATCTCCTCGGGGGCGCGCGGCAGATCACCGCCGCGAACGCAGGGATCGAGGCGCTCCTCCTGCTCGCGAGCGAGCGCGGCACGCGCAAGTTTCCTGGCGCGAGCGTGCGGCAGCGCACCGCTACGCTGGGCAGCACGATCTCGATCGAGGCGAACGACGACTGGAGTGCGATCGGGCTCCATGCGATTCGCGGCACCTTCGACTCGACGTGGGCCATCCTCGCCGACCGCGTGATGGCGCCGACGCTCTCGCCCGGCGAGGTCGAGATCGCGCGCGACCAGTTGGTGACTGGTGCGCGCCAGCGTGCGACGCATCCGGACGACGCAGCCGAGGAGCTCGCCGACAGCCTGCTCTATCAGCAGCACCCGTACGCCCTCGCGGCCACGGGGACGCCGGCGTCGCTTGCGTCGATCACCGTCGCACAGCTCCGTGCCTATCATGCACAGCAGTTCGTGACGTCGCGCATGCTGCTCGTCGTCGTCGGCAACGTCGAACGGGCCGAGGTCGAGCGGCTCGTGCGCGGCACGATCGCGACGCTGCCGCGCGGCTCGTACAAGTGGACGCCGCCGCCGCCCACCGCGACGACGGGCCGTGCGCTCGCGATCGAGAACCGTTCGATCCCGACCAATTACGTGCTGGGCTACGTGCCGGGACCGATCGCCACCAACCGCGACTACGTCGCACTCCGTGTGGCGACGGCGGTGCTCTCCGGTCGCCTGTACACGGAAGTCCGCTCGCGCCGCAATCTCAGCTACGACGTGGAATCGCAGTTCATCGAGCGCGCGCAGGGCGTCGGCGGACTGTACGTGACGACGGTCGATCCGAACGCCGTGCTGCGCATCATGCGCCACGAGCTGTCGACGCTGCAGACGGAGACGGTGGAGTCCGAAGGGCTCAAGCGCCTCGAGCAGCAGTTCATCACCGAGTACTACCTGAAGAACGAGACCAACGCCGATCAGGCCAACGTGCTGGCGCGTGCGGAAGTGTTCGCCGGTGACTATCGGGCCGCGGACCGGTTCATGGACGATCTGCAGCGCGTCACGCCGGACGACGTGCGTCGGGTAGCGCGCCAGTACCTGAAGGACTTCCGGTTCGCCTACGTCGGCGACGCCTCGAAGCTCGACCGCTCGCTGCTCCAGCAGTTCTGAACCAGATCGCGCTGCGCGCGCGCGACTCAACGCCGCCGCACGCCGACACGCGCGGCGAGCGCGGCGCGCACATCGTCCAGCGTGCCGCCCACGGCGTGCAGTGCCACGAGCGCGTGGTACACGACGTCCGCCGACTCGTCGATGGCACGCACCCGGTCGCCATCGGCACATGCCGTGACCAGTTCGGCCGACTCCTCGCCGATCTTCTTGAGGCGCAGGTTGCGGTCGGCGAGCAGCCGCCGCGTATAGCTCGACTTCTCCTCCGCAGATGCCGGCGGTGCATCGGAGGCTCGAGCGGTGATCGTCGCGTCGAGCGTCCCCAGAGCGTCCGCCGCGAGCGCTGGCGCACCGAAGCAGGAGCGCGAGCCCGTGTGACACGCCGGTCCCGGCGAACGCACGCGCGCCAACACTGCGTCGCCGTCGCAATCGGGCAGCAGCACCACGACCTGCTGCACGTTTCCACTCGTCGCTCCCTTGTGCCACAATCCACGCGTCCGCGAGTGGTAGTGCAGCTCGCCCGTCGCGAGCGTGTGTTCGAGCGCCTCGCGATCGGCGTGGGCGACCATCAGCACCGCTCCCGTGTCGGCGTCCTGCGTGACCACCGTCACGAGGCCGCCTCCCTTGGCGAAGTCCAGCGCGTCGAGGTCGAGCATCTCAGATCGGCGTCGAAGGATTGGACTGCGCGAGCGTGGCGCGCGCTTCGTCGGCGAGCAGGCGGTTCGTCGCGACGGCACTCCCACCGAACACCGTGGGCACGCCGAGCCAGTCGGTGAACACGCCCCCCGCTTCCTCGATGATGGGCTGAAGCGCCGCGGCGTCCCACACCGACATCGTACCGTCGCACATCACCTCGGCGCGTCCGGTGGCGACGAGCAGGTAGCCGAAGCAATCGCCCCAGGTTCGGCTGACGGACGCCACACGCGCGAGCGCCCGAAATCCCGCGGCGCGCTCCGGATTCTCCGGGAATCGCTCATCGGTTGTCAGCACCGTGGCGTCGGCGAGCGAGCTCACCGACGACACGTGACAACGGCTGCCATTCCACCAGCAGCCCGCGCCAGGCGCCGCCGCCACCAGCTCGTTCACAGCGGGGAAGTACGCTGCACCGGCGAGCACGCGCTCACCCTCGCACAGTGCGACGAGCGAACCCCACAGCGGCGTGCCGCGGACGAACGCCTTCGTCCCGTCGATCGGATCGATGATCCAGCGCCGCGCCGCACCGGGACGCTCTTCGCCAAGCTCTTCACCGAGCACGCCGTCTTGCGGGAACCGGCTCTGGACCCACGCGCGCGCGGCCGTCTCCGCGGCGCGGTCGGCGACCGTCACCGGCGACCCGTCGGCTTTCGTCTCGACGGTCAGGTTGGTCCGATAGTGGCGCAAGGCGACGGTGCCGGTGATGCGCGCCAGCTCCGCAGCGGGTGCGACGCGCTCGTCGAGCGTCAGCCCACCGGCCGTCGGTTTGATGGAGTCAGGGCGACGGATGCTCATGCCGCGCGCACCGGAAGATTGGCCGCGCGCATCGCGTCCTTCACGGCGTGCACCGTGGTGACTCCGTCGTGGAGAATGCCCGCGAGCAGTGCGGCATCGGCATTCGCGTCGGACAGCACCTCGCACACGTGGGCTGCGGTCCCGGCGCCGCCGGAAGCCACCACCGGGACATCGACTGCGTCGGCGACGGCGCGCGTGAGTGCGAGATCATAGCCCGTGCGCGCACCGTCTCGGTCGATGCTCGTGAGCAGCACCTCGCCTGCACCGCGACCGACGCACTCCGCCGCCCACTCCACCGCATCGAGCGGCGTCGCCTCGCGGCCGCCCTTCACGTACACGCGCCACCGATCGCCGTCTCGCTTGGCGTCGATGCTTGCGACGACACACTGTGAGCCGAACCGCTCGGCAGCTTCGGTCAAGATCTCGGGCCGGACCACCATCGCCGAGTTGATGCTCACCTTGTCTGCGCCCGAGCGCAGCGCGCGTCCGACGTCGTCCGCCGTGCGCACGCCGCCACCGATCGTGAGTGGCACGAACAGGCATTCCGCCGTGCGCCGTGCGACGTCGAGCAGCGTGCCGCGCTCCTCGGCGCTGGCCGAGATGTCGAGGAACACCACTTCGTCCGCGCCCTCCCGCTCGTAGCGGGTCGCGAGCTCCACCGGATCGCCGACGTCGCGGAGCTGGACGAACTGCGTTCCCTTCACCACGCGCCCACCCTTCACGTCGAGACAGACGACGACCCGGCGCGTGAGCATCTACTGTCCCTCGACGCGAAGGGCGACGCCGCCTTTCGTGCTGAACACCGCACCGGTGTCGACGAACGCATCGCGTACCGAGAAGCCGAGCGCCTTGAACGCACCTTCCACGATGTGATGCCGGTCGGTACCGCGCAGCACGCGCAGGTGCAGCGTCGCCTTGGCATTGTCGCTGAACGACCGCATGAAGTGGTCGTACAGACTGCTGGGGATCGGCCCGCGATAGTACGGCCGTCCGCCGAGATCGAGCGCGCAGTGCACGAGCGCCTCGTCCATCGGCACGGTGCGGTCACCGTAGCGCGCGGCGGTGGCCGGCAGCAGGGCGGTGAGCGCGGCGCCAAGACAGATCGCCACGTCCTCGATCAGGTGATGCGGCAGGTCGCCCGTCGCCTCGATCGCGACGTCGAGCCCACTGTAGCGGGCGAAGACGACGAGCATGTGGTCGAGGAAGGGCTGACCCGTCGCGACCGTCGCGCGGCCGGTACCGCGCGTCAGCTCGCAGCGGATGGTGGTTTCCTTCGTCTCGCGGACGACGACGGTCATCGAGTGATCTCGTGCGAAGAAGTGGAGAAGAATAAGCGTGCGCGACTCATTCGCCGAACTCGCCGGCGACGACGACAGGATCGAGCGCGCCCGTATAGAGCGCCATCCCGATCACCGCTCCGGCCAGGCCACGATACTCGAGCGCGCGCAGGTCCTGCATCGACGTCACGCCGCCCGACGCGTAGACCGGAAAGCTCGACGCCTCGACGACGTCTTCCATCAAGGGCAGATCGGTGCCGGCGAGCTGCCCTTCCTTGTGCACCGCCGTCACGAGCAACCCGCCGAGCGGGAGACTGCTGAGCTCCTCGACGACGTCGAGGATGTCGACGGGCAGCGTGTGCGCCCATCCGCGCGTCGTCACGCGTCGCTCGCGCACGTCGCACGCGACGATCAGCTCGTGCGGGTGACGATGCGCGAGCTCGGCCAGCCAATCGCGATCCTCGAGCGCACGCGTGCCGACGATGACTCCCGCCGCGCCGGCAGCGAGCAGGTCCTCGACCCGCTCGTCGGTGCGCACGCCACCGCCCGCCTGCACCGGCACGTTCGACTCGGCGAGCATGTCACGGATCAGGGGGAAGTTCGACCCGTGACCCGTGGCCGCATCGAGGTCGACGAGGTGCAGCCGGCGGAAGCCATAGTGCTCCCAGCTGCGCATCACGTCGATCGGATTGCCCAGCCGGACGCGCTCGTTCGCGTACGAGCCGCCCACGAGCTGCACGCAGGCGCCGTCGCGCAAATCCACCGCGGGGACGGCGATCATCGCCGAGCTCCAACGTGACGTCGCGCTTCGTCGAGAAAGGCATGGAGGAACTGCACGCCGTTCGCCGAGCTCTTCTCCGGATGGAATTGCACGCCAATCGTAGTGCCTGCACGGACGGCGGCGGGGAATCGGTCTCCCTCGTGCTCACTCCACGCGATCACGCTCGACGGATCCTCCGGACGACAGACGAAGCTGTTCGCATAATACGCGATCGGCAGTGGGGCCGCGTCGAACAAAGGATCGTGCGCATCCTCGACCGCGTTCCACCCGATCTGTGGTACGCGCGCCGCCCGCAACCGCGACACGCGTCCGGGGATGAGGCCTAGCCCTTCGCCGCCGCCCTCGTCGCTCGCATCGAATAACAGCTGCATGCCGAGACAGATGCCGATCGCCGGCAGTCCGCGCGCCACCGCGTCCCGCATCGCGGTGCGGCCAGCGGCGAGGCGTGCGGCCGCCGCTCCGAATGCGCCCACGCCCGGAAGCACCAGTGCGTCCGTCTCGACGGCGCGCGCCGGATCGGTCTCGACGTCGACGTCCACACCGCCGCGCTCGATCGCCTTCGCGAGCGAGTGCAGATTGCCCGCGCCGTAGTCGAAGATCGTCACGCGCAAGCGAGCACCTCTCGGAGGGCGTCGAGCAGCAGTTCCATCGACGCCCACGGGCCAACGCCGATGCGCAGCGCATGGCCCTCCGCCGCCCGTACCGCCGGAACGTCGTGCGGCAAGCCACTGAGTGCGCGCACCAGCACGCCGCGTTCGCGCATCCCGCGGGCGATCGCCGGAGCGCGCGAGGTCGGCACGAAGAGGAAGTTTCCTGCCGACGGCGCTGGTTCGAACCCAAGCTCGCGCAACGCGCTCGCCAGCCGTTCCCTGATCGTGACGGCCAATGTGGCGTGCTCGGTCACCCAGCCGAGCGCGCCGGGACCGTCCGACAGGGCCGCAACCGCCGCTGCCTCGGCGAGCGCGTTCACCTTGTACGGCCCGCGGGCGCGCATGACCGCGTCGACGATCGCCGAACTGCCGACGCCGTATCCGACACGCAGTCCGGCGAGACCGAACGCCTTGGAGAAGGTCCGCGTGACGAGCAACCGGTCCGACCGCGTCACGAGCGACGTGAACACGTCCGGCGCGAACTCGGCGTACGCCTCGTCGAGTACCACGAGACCCGCCGCGTGTTCGACGACGTATTCCACTGCCTGACGGGACATCGCCGTCGACGTCGGATTGTTCGGCGTGCAGAGGTACGTGATCTTCGCGCGCCGATCCACGAGCTGCTGCGGGTCCACTTCGTAGCTCGGGCCCATCGGCACTACGGCCGGCACGAGCCCGTTCAATCGCGTGAAGATCGGAATCATCACGAACGTCGGAGCCGCGAACGCGACTTCGTCGCCCGGCTCACCGAACGCTCGGATCGCTGCATCGAGCACATCGTCCGATCCACAGCCCGTCACCAACCCGACGCCGCTCGTGGCGGAGAGGCCAAGATAGTCCAGCACCGCGTCGTGGAGCGGTGTGGAGTGCAGCGACGGATAACGGTTCACGCGCTCCGCCGGTGCAGCGGCGAGCGCGCGCAACGAAGCCGGAGGACTTCCCCACAGGTTGACGTTCTCGCTCACGTCCACGGTGGATGCGGCGATGTCGGGCGCGTACAGCGGCAACCCGCGCACCGCGGCGCGTGGCTGCGGGTGCGGGCGCGGCACATCACGATCGTCGGCGCTCATCGCGGCGCTTCCGCGCGCCACGCACGCGCGGCGAAGGCATGCCCCGGGAGCCGTTCCGCGTCGGCGAAGACTCCGACATCGTCGGAGAGCCGTGCGGCGGCGTCCACCGTGACGCGCTGATAGGTCGTCCATCGCACGAAGTCGAGCGTGGACAGTCCCGAGTACGATCGAGCCAGTCCGCCGGTCGGCAGCACGTGGTTCGCGCCAGTCATGTAGTCGCCGAAGGCGACCGACGCCGAAGCGCCGACGAACACCGTGCCGACGTTCCGTAGCCGGGCCAGCACGTCGCCGAGCGGCTCGACGACGAGCAGCAGATGCTCGGCCGCGTACTCGTTCGCGAACGCGACGCACGCGTCGAGCGAGTCGGCAACGAGTACGGCGCCCCGCCCCGCGAGCGCCGCGCGGCAGATGTCGGCGCGTGGCTGCTGCGGAAGCAGAGCAGTGATCGCGTCGACGATGGCCTCCGCAACGCGAGCGGACGTCGTCACGGCGACGACGGCCGCGAGCGGGTCGTGCTCCGCCTGAGCCAGCATCTCGCGCGCGACGAGCGTCGCATCCGCCGACTCGTCGCACAGCACGAGGAGCTCGCTGGGCCCGGCGGGAGAGTCGATCGCCACGACGTTCGCCACCTGGAGCTTCGCCTCGGCGACGTACGCGTTGCCCGGTCCGACGATGCGGTCGACACGAGGCACGCTTTCAGTGCCGTACGCCATCGCGGCGATCGCACCCGCGCCGCCGAGGGCGAACACGCGGTCGGCGCCCGCCAGCGCGGCCGCGGCCAGCACCACGTCCGACGGAGCGTCCGTCTCGCGCACCGGCGGAGAGCACAGGACGATCTCACCCACGCCGGCCACTCGAGCCGGAACGATTCCCATGAGCACACTGCTCGGGTAGGCGGCTCGCCCACCAGGCGCGTAGACGCCGACCCGGCCGAGCGGATCGGGGCGTCGGCCGACGAGGATTCCGGGCTCGCTCTCCGTCTCCTGCGCTACCGGGCGGAAGGCACGGTGCACCCGCCCGACGTTCTCCGCCGATCGTTCGAGCGCGGCGCGCAGCGTCGGGGGCAACGCGTCCAGCGCCGCTCGCCACCGTGCACGGGGCACTTCGAGCGCTTCGATCTCGACACCGTCCAACTCGCGCGCGAGTGTCCGCAGTGCCGCATCACCGTCTCGACGAACGCGCGCCACGATGCTCGCTGTCCGTTCGCCCACGGCGGCATCGATCGCCGCCGTGCGCTCGAACAGGGCACGCCGGTCCGGGGCCGTAAGCTCGGTGCACGTGCCTCTCCAACGCAGGGTCGATTCGCTCACCGCGGCGTCACCGCTCACGACATCAACCTCTCGATGCGCGTGACGAGGATGCCTTCGGCGCCGAGCGCCTTGAGATCGGCGATCGTGCGGTAGATCGTCGCGGCCGAGACGACCGCGTGCACTGCGACGTAGTGCCCACCGTTCATGATGTCGATGATCGTCGGGCCATTGAGCCCGGGCACGACGCGCTTCACTTCCTCGAGCTGCGCGCGAGGCACGTTCGCCATCACGTAGCGCTTTCCGCGCGCGGCGAGCACGCTTCCGAGCGCCGCGACGAGCTCCTCGAGCGCGCGCGCACGCGCCCCATCGGCGCGTGTGCCCGGAGCGGCGATGAGGCGGGCGCTCGATTCGAGCACCGTCGCGATCTCACGCAGCCCGTTCACGCGCAGCGTCGACCCGGTGGACACGAGATCGACGATCACGTCGGCGATGCCGATGTGCGGCGCGATCTCCGCTGCACCCGATACGGGCACGATCTCCACCGTCTGGCCGCGCGCGGCGAAGAACTCCGCCGTGATGCGCGGAAAGACGGTGGCGACGCGTGTGCCCGGTCGAAGCGCGTCGATCGTCGCGAGCCCACTCTCCTCGGTCGCCGCGACGGCGAGGCGGCATCGTCCGAATGTCAGGTCGGCGAGGTCGTCGAGGTCACGTCCGGACTCGCGTATGAGATCCGCGCCGGTGACGCCGGCGTCGGCGGCTCCGTCGGCGACGAACTCGGGGATGTCCTGTGCGCGCACGAACAGCGCCTGGAACTCGCCGCCAAGCGAGGCCGTCAGGGCGCGCGGACCGGCAGCTCGGATCTCGAGCCCGGCGTCGGTGAACAACTCGCGAGCTTCGTCGGAGAGCCGACCTTTGTTGGGCAGTGCGATTCGGAGCATGGGGCCAAGCGGCCTGAGGAGAGTCGTGCGGATCTGCGGCGCAAAAAAAGCCCGTCCTCGGGGACGGGCTGCGAGTCGATCGACGCCGCGGGGCGGAGTGCTCTCCGCGACTACCCGTGCATGCGCGTCTCGCCCCGGCCCGTCGGACCGTGGTGATGATGCGCATCGTGATAGCTGCGGGCGATCATGCGGGGCAACCTAACGGGGACCCGACACCTGGTCAACGCGGCGGCGCGAGGTCTGCACGCGAGTACGGCGCTCACGTCAGCGCCTCGGACCCCTGAATTGCATTGCGCGCTCCTTGTGAATAAATTCACAATTCGACGCGGGGCCCCGCGCCGGTACCACACCACGCTCAGGTTCTACTGGAGGCCTTCAGAAATGCGGTTCCACGGTATTGCGCTCCTTACCAGCGCAGCCATTCTCGGCGCCTGTGGCGGCGAGAAGGCGCCTGCCGGCGACACCGGCGCGCCAGCCAACGCCACCACCCCGGCGGCGACCACCACTCCGACGACAGATTCGGCCGCGACGGCCGCCGGCGCGGCAACGACGCCCGCGGCGGGTGCGGCCACGAACCCGGCCGCTGGTGCTGCTGCCGCCGCCCCAGCAACCGGTCAGACGCACGAGGTCAAGATGATCGGCGACGCGACGGGCTATAAGTTCGAGCCCGCCAACCTCACCGTGAAGCAGGGCGACGCGGTCAAGTTCGTCATGATCTCCGGCGGACCTCACAACGTCGCGTTCCAGAACGTCACGGATGCGGCCGCGAAGGCGCAGCTCGACGCCAACATGCCCGGGCAGAAGCTGGGCGAGCTCTCGGGACCGTTCGTCATGCAGCCGAACGAGGCGTATACCATCTCGTTCGCCAAGGTCCCGGCAGGCAAGTACGACTACATCTGCACGCCGCACGCGGCGATGAACATGAAGGGCGCCATCACGGTGCAGTAGTCTCGTACTCGTCGCGAGGCGAGGACTCACGAGGTGGATGTGCTCCCGCGCATCCACCTCGTCTCGTATCCTGCCCCAAAGCGCGAAGGGCGGTGGGATCTGGTGGTGCAGGTCGTGCAACTGACCGTCACGCCGATGCTTGCGGTACGGCGTCCGTTGCCCGCCGGCCATCGTGAAGGCATCATCCCGACATGAACCAGCGTCGCCGGCCACCGCGGCACCGCCCCAAGCCTCCCGCACACTCGCGCGCCACCTGGATGGCGGCCCGTGCGCGCAATGCATTGCGGCGCCCCATCTTCATCGGGGCGGTCAGCATCGTCACGTTCATCGCTTCGCTCGTCGCCCTCGTCATCGTGCCTCAACAGGCTCGGCGAAGTGCTGCGCAGCTTCGCCCCGTCGCGGCGCAGCGTCCCGACACCGAGCCGACAGTCGCAGCACTCGGCGAGGCTGCGCGTCAGGTGGCGGCCGCCGATTCAGCGCTCCTCAGGGCGCGCAATGAGCTCTCCCAAGTCTTTGCGGCCACGGCGACCGGGCCCGTGGGCGACACCCTCTCCACGGGCGAGCCGATCCCCGGTGCCGCACAACCCGCTCGCGATTCACTGACGGCGCAGTCCGCACAGCTCAGCCGACTGCTCACGCGGGCCGAGAATGCCCCCCTCCTCGGCTCGTATCGCGCGCTTGCCGAGGCGCCGGCAATGCGTGGCGATGCCAGTGTCCGGCAACTGCTCGACTCGCTCGTCGAAATCGAGCGCGAGCGCGAGAGCTACAACGCGGTCGGCGGTGTCGATCCTGTCTTCGTGGCGCTCACGGCGCGAGCGAACGAGCTCGGTCGCGCGATCGAAGCGGTCGCAGTGGCGCGGCGGGCCGACCTCCGTCGACAGTTGGCCGCGCTCACCCCGCCGCCACCGGATCTCTCCTCGCGTCCGATACCGGATACGCTGCAGCTCATCACCGCTTCGAACGCCGCTCGCGCCGCCGCCGGAGGAGTCGCGAACCGACTCGCTCGGGAGCGCGCTGAGCTGGTGAGCCTGGACGCACGGGAGGCGCGTGCGCGCGACCTCGCGAACGTCGGCGCGTCGCCAGGAGAAATGCTCGCGGCAGCATTGATCTTCGGCGCGGTCATCGGGTTCGGATTCGCCCTCATCGACGAGATCCGTCATCCACGCGTCGCAGACGCATACGAAGTGGAACGGGCGACGGGCCTTCGAGTGCTCGGCGTCATCAGTCCGCTCCCCCCTTCCCCCGAGCGTGGCCGTCGGTCGAGCGACCGTGCCGCGCCGCCGTACATCGACCCGGGCGCCGACGGACATCAGTTGATCTATCTGCACATCGCCGCCGCGGGCGCCAACGTGCTGATGCTCACCGTCACGGGAGACAATCCCGCCGTGTCGGCGGTGGTAGGGATCAACTTCGCCGCCATCGCCGCGGACGAGGCACGGAGCACGCTCCTGATCGACACGGATGCAGCAGCGTCGACGGTGGCCACGGCGCTGAGGCTGCGTGCAAGTGACGGCGTCAGCGGCCTGGTGAGCGAGCGCGTGAGCTGGCCCGAGGCGGCGCGGCCAGTGCGCATCGGGCGCGAGAGCTCGATCGACGTGGTGCCCACAGGGCCCGACGCGCCCCCCTTCCAGGCGGTGAGCGCGCTCCTCCAGAACGACGCGGTGCGACTGGCTCGACGCTACGACACCATCGTGATCGTGAGCGCCGCCGAGCAGGTGGTGAACGGCCTCCCGAGCGTACTCCCCATCCCCGATGTGATCTACTGCGTCCGGACCGGACAGACCCCGATCGCGCAGCTCAGGCGCGCGCTCGAAGACACCGAGCGGACGGGCGGCCGTATCCGCGGCATCGTGCTCTGGAACGCTCCCGATCCGATCCTTGCCGAGGTGCGCGCACCGGAGCAACCCGCCGAACCGGTGCCCGCGACGGCGTAGTCGCAGTCGTAGGGTCGCAACCCTCTTGCTAGCGTTCCACCATGCAATTCATGTGGGCCGACACGCTCCTGGCAGTGGAGCGAGCTCATCTCATTCGCCTCATGGTGTGGGGCGGAGCGAGCATGCTCGTCGGCAGTGTGGTACTCGGACTGATGCGCCTTCGCGGTCATCGGTCGGACCTGCTCGAACACTTCGGTATGCAGACCGTGGCCTGGGGAGCGATCGAGCTCGCGCTCGCCCTCACGGGATTTCAACGTCTCGAGCTCCGCGACCTCGCCGGCGCGACGCGCCTCGATCGGTTTCTCTGGCTCAATATCGGGCTGGACGTCGGGTACGTGATGGTGGGAATGACGCTGCTCGTGCTCGGGTGGCGGATGGCGCGGCGCATGCGGTTCGTGGGCGCCGGAATGGCAGTGGTCGTTCAGGGGTCGGCACTCGCATTGCTGGACCTCGTGCTCGCCAATCAGATCTCGCGCTGAGCACGGGCGGCGTGGACGTCGCCGGAGTGGCGCTGTGCGGAGCGGAACGGCGCACGGTATCTTTCGACCCCGCCGTTCCCTCCCGCGACTCCTGCCTTCGCGACCCGATGTCGATCCGCGGCTACTCCGACCGAATCAACCACGCCTTCGCGTTCGCCGCGAAGCATCATGATCGGCAAGTGAGGCGCGGCACTCGTCTCCCGTACCTCACGCACCCGGCCAACGTCGCCGTGATTCTCACGCGCTATGGACGGGACGAGCAGACCGTGGTCTCGGGCATCCTGCACGACGTGATCGAGGATTGCGTGCGCGACGGCTACACACGCGACACGCTCGAACAGCGCCTCGGCGACAAGTTCGGACAGGAGGTGCTCGACACGGTGCTCGCCGTGACGGAGCGCCAGGTGGACGAGGAAGGCGTAGAGCTCTCGAGCGAGGAACGAAAGGACGATTACCTCGCTCGGTTGGCCGCCGCGTCGGAGCGAGCACTGTGGGTCTGCGCGGCGGACAAGATCCACAACGGCAGCACGATCCTCGCGGATCTCATGCGGACGCTCGATCCGGATACCGTCTGGTCCCGATTCGCCGCCGGCCGATCGGGTACCGTGCGCTGGTATCGGCGTGTCTACGAGCGGCTGCGCGAGCTGGGGTTCGACGCGCCGATCATGGAAGAGTTGCGCGACGTCGCCGGCGAGCTCGAACGCGTTGGTGGCGCGAGCTCGCTGACGTCCCGCTAGGCGTCAGCCCGCCGCCGCCGGAACTCGAGTGCCGGCCGGCGACGCATTGGCCGTCGCAGGATACGTCCGCGCGACGTACTCCTCGAGAATCACGAGGAACTCCTGCACGATGCGCTCGCCCTTGAGCGTCGTGAAGAGCCGGCCGTCCACGTAGACGGGCGCCTTCGGCTCCTCGAAGGTGCC
>Ga0070664_100001425_pt1 | contig 19077 bp, 22 predicted proteins | sample KBSC73metaG_FD_65863 | JGI IMG/M metagenome (GOLD analysis project Ga0070664, IMG submission 65863) | Corn rhizosphere microbial communities from Kellogg Biological Station, Michigan, USA - KBS C7-3 metaG | ecosystem: Host-associated > Plants > Roots > Rhizosphere > Soil ... | reverse complement strand
GGGGGCGGCGTTTTACTCACCGGAGTTGGAATACTTCTGTTTTTTCTTCCCGGACCTGGCGTTCTCTTTGTGCTGTTAGGCGCTGCGCTGATCGCGCAGCAGTCATTAACCGTTGCTCGTGCACTGGACTGGACCGAAATCCGCATACGAAAGCTGCTGGCACGGAGCTTTGGCACCTGGCGGCATTTCTCTGCGGCGATAAAAATTTTTCTGGTCGGCTTGGCTGTCATCGCGGCGGCAGCCGTCGGGTTTGGCGCGTTTAAGTTTTTGACTGCCTGATGCGGTGGGCGCCGGAGTGACGATCCACGCAGTTCTGATGCTTGCGCGGGGTTGCTGCCGGCCATGAGCTGCATACTTCTGCAATTTTCGCTTGGAGCTGGAGCAACGCTGTCCGATGCGTTAGCCCAATGACATCAGATCACCCGCGCTACAGCGAAGGGCAACGATGGAGTCGCTCATAAGTGCTTTATGCGGACGCGGGCGGCTAAAAAGCTGTCCAGTCCCACTTACTTTTTTCCATGTCACTGCGAGTGAAATGGATAATGATTAGAACTGTGTAATCGTCATATGTGCTCTGACCCATCGCGGTCGGACTTCTGTCGAGAAACTTTCCACCGTCTTCCTCGAGCGTATAACTTTCAAGCGCGGCATGGCCCACGTGTCGTACATCTCTAAACAGCGGGATTTCCGGAATAGTCACCCCGAGGAACGGAACGGTAAAACTTGGAGTCCCGATAAAGGACTGCGCCTGGTCGACTCCGAGAACGGGAGCAAATACTTTAACACGCAGCTGCGCCTCCTTCGGGTCGTTTACAATGTGTACCTGGTGCGCCTGTAACCATGCGATCAGAAATTCCTTCGCGAAATCCTTGTCGGGTGTAAGACCATAGAAATCGACCGTGACGGTGGCTCCAGCAAGATGTTGCTTCTCGAGAGTCTCGAAACCGCGCTCTAGCGAGCTGACGAGCAGCTCTTGTTCAATGCTGGAACGCGGCGTATTCGTGATTTGGGGCGAAACCGCGCAGCCTCCAACCAGGAAGGACACCGAGCAAAGGAGCAAAATTCCAAATGCGATTCTCCGCATCTCCGCATCCTCCTCAATAATCAAGTTTCAATCAGCTGGACGCGTATCCGCAGAGCAAATTCACGCCGGGATGTCATGTCCTTCTAAAATTGCTTACGGTTTCACTCCGAATTGCCAGACGCTACGTGCTGTTCTCTATCTTCGATCGGCGTTAATATCATGGTCAATATCTCTGATGCGCGCCTCATCGCTTCGTACTGTTTGGCGACTGGCGTGATGGCTGCGGTCGCGTTCTAGTTGCCGTTTAGCCTCCTCGAGATCATGATAATCGGTCCGCAGATCGGCGCGGTGGTCCCATCGGTTGTGCTCTCTCGACCAGTGCCAATAGTCACGCGCAAACACCGGTGTCGTGCTTGCCAGCAATGCTCCGGCTACCAAGCCGCCGAAAACAAGGCTTTTCAATGTGTTCTTCATAGATTCTCCTCTGTCATTCCCACTAAGTCATTTGTCTGAAATAAGAGCGCCCGACCGTTACGCCCCGGTCAGACGCAGCTTTTTTTAGTCGTGAAGATCTTGTCTTAGATCTCGTCGATCACCGCGCAGATCTCGGCTGTCGCGCACCACGTCCCTCCGGTCGTTGAATAGGCCTCTTTGATCGCCTCGAATGTCTTTGACTTCATTGTGGACTGCCTGGCGATCCGCTGTGATATGATCGGTGCTCGCGCCGTTTTTAACATCGTTTCTAAGCGTCGTCCTGTTCTGCCTCAGGGTTTGGTAGTCGTTATGCAAATCGACGCGCTGATTGTGAATATTCTGGCGATCGCTGTGAAGGTCCCGTCGATCATGCCGGATGTCGTGCCGGTCGTGACGAATATCATTTTGAGCAAAAGCCGGAGATGCGGTCATAAATAGGCCCACGGCAAACAAAGTTCCTAACCCCAAGTTACTGAATCGTCTCATCGCAATTCCCCTTTCTTGGTTCCGTTTAGCACATTATTTCCGAGGTATGTCTGATTGGACTTCAGCCAACGCGAAACGTTTACAGGCTCCAAAAATTGCCGCCTTCCGTTGCGCGGCGACTCACCACGAATCAAGTTGAGAGTCTCGTCAAGTGATTTGCCGTACAAAAAGGTCACAGGGCACTTTCACGTTTGCCGAATTGCCTCACCCTTCTGCCACAGGGCGAGAGAATTGCTGACAGGATCTTTCGAAACTAACTCTTCTCAGCTCGAGTTAAGCAAGCGGTGAATGCTTCGATAGGTTCGGGCAAGTTTTGAACGATTTGAACGGGGGGCGCCGCGACTGAGCGGAGATCTCGATCACTTTTTCTTGTAGAGGTTATCGATGTAGCCGCTTTCGTCGAGCGCTTTGATGAAGCTTAGGTCGGTGAAGTCTTCTGGTTTGGCTGCTTTCGCTTTGGGATCTTTTTCCGCCAGCGGCGCCAAGATAAATTTGATTCCCTCTATCGTCGGATACTGTTTTCTGGGCAGCAGAGTGCCTTCGGTCAGCAATTCCCAGGTTTTTTCCAGAATATCCCGCTCCACATTGCCGCGGAAGTATTTTGTCAGAATCTGCAGGGCGGTCTGTTTGTCCGTGTAGATTCGATGCACGGCTTCCACCTGCGCTCTGACATATCTCCGAACTATTTCGGGCTGCTCTCGGCTGAATCTTCGGCTCGTCGCCACACCGGTATTCTGAAATGCAAGACCGAGCTTCGCGACATCAGCGAGGACGTTCAACCCCTTCTTTTGTCCGATGAAACTCGCCGGAGGATTGAGCACCGTGGCCTGCACCCTTCCCACGAGAACGGCCGCTAGGCGGTCCGATATGCCTCCCGCTTGGACCATCGAGACATCCTTGCCGGGAGTCAAACCGATTTTCTCGAGGGCGTAGCGCGCGATGAAATCCGAGGCGGCGCCAAAATTGCTCACAGCGACGGAGCCGCCCTTGAGCTGCTCGGGTCTGGTGATCTCGCGCCCGCTGATAAGCGAATAATCCGCGGCGGTCGCGCCACCGGCAATCATGACGATATCGGAACCCGCCAGCGCACTATTGACCACCGCCGGACCGGCTACCTGACAGATCGGTACTTCGCCGGAGACCAGGGCCAGAACAGCGGTCGTTCCTCCGGTGAAATAGACCAGTTGAACATCCAAGCCGTTCTTTTCGAACAGCTTTGTCTCTTTGGCCACCCACGCGGGCATATCCACTTCGCTGATCGCGCTGTAACCGACTCTTAATTTCGTGAGCTGCGCTTCGGCGAAGCTGTTCCAGCAGAGTAGCACCAATATTAGCATGCCCGGAGAGTATCGTCTCATCTTGCGTTCTAACTGCCGCGAGTACGGTTCTGCGGCCCGACTCTTTCGATCGTGACCCGGATCGCGATACGCCCTTCGGCGAGGATCTTCTTACGGACTTCCTCCCAATTTGCCGGCTCGCCACGGATCTGGCGGTGCCACTCCAGCACCGTGTCCATTGCCTGCGGCAGTGGGATGACCTCGGCTTTACCGTCGATCTGAATATAATTGGAGCCGTTGAACTTTTCGCCGTAGATCAACAACGACACTTGCGGATTGCGCCGAATGTTCTTCACCTTGTAGGTGCTTTCACGCGCGGTGATCGTGACCTTGCCATCTGCACCGACCACCGGCGAGACCAGCGTCATCTGCAACGAACCGTCACGCTTGCGCGCCACCAAAACGCCATGATGATTATGTTTTAGAAACTCACGCGCCTCGACAATTTCCATGACCGGCTCGCTCCTTCGAGTGTGGCTTTGCTTCTTACATGGGATCAGGCCCGCCTAGGGTGCGTCAACATCCTTCGAGAAAAACTCGAGTGCAGTCTGGCCGACCTGCACGGTATCGTAATAGGCGTATCCGGCAACTGCCACGGCACCGATCGCCGGCATCCAGCGCCAGAAGCCGCGGCGTGTGACCCGATAGACGAGCTTGACGCCGATGGTTTGCAGGAGGGTATCGGTTGCCCGCATCGAGACGCGTTGCACCACGATCCTCTCCCCCATGCGTGTCACGAGATCGCGCACCGCCTGCGCGGCGGCATGCCGAAACAAACAATAGATAATCGACGCCTCCGTGAGGTTCCCTCTCTTTCCGAAAACCGCAGCGATATCGGCGACGAGCTGGGCTTGCAGCCGCCAAATCGCTGCGAGATCAGGCAAAATCGTCAACCATCCCAAGGGCCCGGGCGGGAGCGCCAGCGCGCCGGAGATCGTCGCTGCCTTCAATGCAGCCTCCTCGGTCAATTTGCGGGCGCGAAAGACCGCTTTTGTCGACCTGTGCTCAGCACTCGACGGAATTTCGTCGATCACCTTAAAAAGAACCTTAAATAACCTCTCGAGTACGGCGTTTTCTTGCGCGATACCTCCGCGAACAATGTGATTGTCGCTGAACATCGATTTGTCCGACATAGAATTCCCCCCGATGGAATACGAAATTAAATGATTTCTATGGCCCGGCGCAAGAAAATTTTTTGCTCCCGGAAGCGATCCTTGCCCGCGACTACCGTATCGTGATCTGAGGTGATCATGATCGGCCTCGTGAGTCGTGGCAAACGCTTGCGTACTTCTTGGCTAAGCGGATCATAGGCGCCGTGATTCCGCTTTGGCTCAAGATTGCAGACACCCTGTTTGTCTATTTGATCGTGCCGATATACTGGCGCCGCTACGGACCCGCTAACTTTCTTTGGTTTTCCGACGTTGCGTTGCTGCTGACCGTGCCGGCGCTCTGGTTGGAAAGCCCGCTGCTGGTCAGCATGATGGCGCTGGCGGTCGCTTTACCGGAACTGGCGTGGAACATCGATTTTTTCGTGCGCTTGACTACAGGCGTGCCATTGCTGGGCCTCGCCGCTTATATGTTCGACCGTCGCATTCCGCGATTTGTCCGCAGTCTGTCACTGTTCCACGTCGGCCTGCCGTTGCTGCTCATTTGGCTGTTGTACCGGCTCGGCTACGACAAGCGCGCCTTCCTCGCGCAAACGGTTGTCGCGATCGTTATTTTGCCACTCTCGTATTTCTTCAGCGACCCGCGCCAGAATATCAACTGGGTCTACGGCTTTGGTGAAAAACCGCAGACCCGAATTCCCGCACTCTGGTTTTTGATATTTTTGATCCTGCTGTTTCCGCTCGCGGTTTACCTGCCGACCCATTTAGTCTTGGCGAAGCTATTCGGCTCGGCAATCCGATAAGCAGAGGGGGCAGCGTGAAGCAATATTTGCGCTGTTGGAACCGATGCGGGCTGAACAGGATGTGCTAGACTGCACCAGATACCAGCGAGAACAACAAATTGGTTAGATTACCGGATGAAATGGCCGTTTCGCAGCGGTCGGCGCGGCTCATTTTACTGAGCGTCTGCATCGGCCAGACCATTGTCGGCGTCGATCAGCGCGCCATCACTGTGGCCCTACCGACGCTCACGGAAACATTTCATACCGCATTCACGACCATTCAATGGGTGGTCTTAGTCTATGATCTGGTGTTGATCGGCCTGATCATCACGATGGGACGGCTCGGCGACCTCTATGGCCGGCGCCGTTTTTACAGTATCGGCTTTTTGATCTTTGTCACGGGTTCCGCTATCTGCGGCTTGTCCCAAAGTCCGGGACAATTGATTTTTTTTCGCGCGGTCCAAGCTCTTGGCGGTTCGATGATCGCCGCCAATGGTCGCGCCATCGTTTCGGTCAATCTGCCGCACGAAGAACGCGGCCGCGCGTTAGGGCTGACCTCGACGGCATTTCACATCGGCTTTTTAACCGGTCCGTCCCTCGGCGGCTTTTTGATCGATACCATCGGCTGGCGCTGGATCTTTTATATCAATTTGCCGTTCAGCCTGTGCGGCGCCTACCTCGCCTGGAAAGTCGTGCCGGAGACCCGCAGCAAAGAAAAAACCGGCATCGATATTCCGGGCGCGATCCTTTTACTTCTCAGCAATGCTCTGTTCATTTACGCCATTGACCAGCTACCGCGTGTCGGCTGGGGCCATCCGGTGTTTCTCTCATGTTTGTCGTTTTCAGTGGTCGGTTTAATCCTTCTATTGCGCACCGAGTCAAGAGCGGCCGCACCGATTTTGAACCTTTCGATGTTTCGCTCGCGCTTATTCAGCGCTGGCATCACCAGCCTGTTTCTGGTTTCCGGCACGCTCTCGGCGATCAATTTTCTCCTGCCGTTTTTCTTACAAAACCTGCTCGGCTATTCGCCATCGCAAGTCGGCTGGATCATCGTCGCGGATTCGGTGATCATCATGATCATGGCGCCCATCGCGGGCGCTTGGTCGGATCGCCTCGGCTCGCGCCTGCTCTGCACGATCGGCTGCGCGGTCATCGTTGCCGCACAGTTTTTTCTCGCATCCTTGAGCACGGATGCTTCGCTGATGCGAATTATTTTTCCGTTGGCGCTCTGGGGCGTGGGTTGGGCGCTATTCAACGCGCCGAATCAAAGCTCGATGTTGGGCGCCGTCCATCCGCCGACCATCGGCGCCGCCGCCGGCATGATCGCCACCACCGCGCGCGCGGGCGGCGCCATGGGCGTCGCCCTCTCCGCCACGTTATTTGGCTATCTCCTTTCCGCGGCCGGTCTGAGCAGCAGCCAGATCGCTTCCCCGGAAAGTTGGCGCGCCGCTCCGGAGGTGTTTATGACCTCGTTTTCACGGACCATTTACGTTCTCAACTTTTTCACTCTACTGGCGGTCCTGTCGTCCGCGGTTCGAGGGAAGAAGACGGATCAGTAAAGGACCGCCGTGGCAGATTCGTGACCGTGCCCCGTGGGATCGAGGAAGCTCTACCTATCAATGCACGCCTTGTTTTCCAAACCAACCTAGTTCTTCACGCGGAAACGTTTTTGGCGACCGCATATCTCTTCAGTGCGAGTTGATATACGAGTTTGAAAATCACGATTTCGCCGTTCATTTCATACCCTTAGAATCACGAGCACGTAATTCCACCCGAGCAGCTTTCATTGATGCAGCGAATTTCGGACCTTATCCCATTCAGGGCAGTTGTAATATAATGGGCGCATAACAGACATGGCGAATCCGGAATTGAAGAACATCGACGAGTACGAGATCTTTCTGACGGAGAAGATGACGCTGTGGTCGCCAGAGCGCCGCGTGGCATTGGCGGCGGCGATTGCCGAGCACTGGCTGCCCGCCTACGAGTCATTCTCCGCTGCGGAGGATTGGGGCGACCCGGCGAGCCTGCGGCAAAGCTTGGACGCAGTATGGTCGCGCGTGCAGGGACGCGTCCTAACCGAGAGCGATATTGCGCGCCACTCCCAGCAGCTCGAAGAAATTACCCCGCATATGGACGACTTCGATGCCGAAGAGGCGCTCATCGCCTGCGCCGCGTTGAGCGATGCGCTCCGGAGTTGCGCCGCGCCGGAGAACACGATTCCATATGTAACACGAGTCGCGCTGGGCGTTTTCGAGGGTTTGATATCGGAGTGGCCGGTTGACACCGGCGCCCAAGCGCGCGTCTGGCGAAAAAGCGTTGTGCGCAAAGAGCTTCAAACTCAATTGAGGTTAGTCGAAGAGATCGACAGCTTAAAAAGCTTCGATGCGGAGAGCATCAAAGCGCTACGCGCACGTATCGGCGCTCTGAAGGTCAAGACTCCGGCGCGGCCGAAACCGAAAGCGCCGGCCGCGCTCACCAATCAAACGCTCTTCGAGCAGTATCGCCGCATGATCGAAAGCGATCTGAAGGGTCAGGCCAAATTTCAGGCCGAGCCCACGCCGCATCCGTATCTATTCGCATTGACGTATATGGGCTACTGGATGGCGCGCTATTCCCGGCGCCTGCAAACGATCAACGGCAGCTATGGCCGAGTTGCGGATGAGCAGGGACAGCGCGCTCTGCTGGCGCGCAATCGTGCCAGTGATCTCGAGGAGACCGACCGCCTCGACTGGGACGCGAAGGTGCGCGAGACGTTGGAGATGTGTCTCAAGAATAACAGCCAGCTCAAGGTGCTCGACGCTGCATCGGTGGAGACGCCGCACACCTACGGACCCTCACTGCGTCGTTTGTGGCTAGAAGGAAGAAGACTGGGGCAGTCCGATTTGGACGGATGGAAATACGTTCGCGCCTGGGCAGGTCACCGGCCCTCGGCGTGGGAGGATGAAGACCGCCGCAAAAAGAAAGGATCGAGTCATCAAGTTTCTGGACTGATCGACAACTTGCGTCGAGAGCTCTCCTGGAGCTCGACCAGCGACCCGTTCCATCCGTGGGCAACGGAAGTTGACGGGGTGATCTGGCGGGTTCGAATCAACGATTTTCCTGATGAGCTCATGTACAGCCTGATTATCGGAAACGAAAACGCCGGAGATTTTCACGATTGGCCGGAGACCTGGCAGCGCGCGAGCGACTCCGCAATCAAAACCTGAATCTATTTTTTAATTGCCTTGAGCGCTGCTCTCCTCCGCTGCTCGGCTGTTGCCCATTCGGGCGCCAAATCGTTGACCCCGCTGATCCTGGCGAGCTCTTTAAGGTATCGCTCCGATCGTCCTAGCTGTTTCATGCGCTCGTCAATCGCATACGCCTGACGCTGGTCACCGGCGTAATCGGGCACTCGGCCTTGACGCCAGCGTCCCGCCTTATCCTGTTTTTTGCCGATAAGCCTTCCGTCATGCTTATGAATGCTTTTCCAGCCGAATACTTTTTCGGCGGTTGCTTTGGTGAGCTGCTCACTATTTACGGTCGGATAGCTCTTTCTCATAATGGCCGCCGGAAACCCTCTGACTTCATCTTCGACAAAGTTTCTGTATCCTAATCTGTCATCCTCGGGATGCCCTTTGCCACGCTAGAATGTGCAGCAGACCCGGTTTTTCGTTTGCGACGGAAGCAAAATTTAAGATCCTTCTCATAAATCCAAGGCGTTTACCGTGAAGCCTTAGCACAAGAACGTTCCGTAATGGCAGAGCGCGTCTTACGACGATAAGGCGCTACCGCTTTTTTGTTTCCGACAATCTAACCTGAAGCCGGTTCGGGTGAGCTTTAGCGGGCAGCTTTGTCGGCCTCAAAGAAAAATTAACTTTCCGCAGATTGCAGCAAACTCTCTAAACTGCGCACGGCATGAGGGCACACTCTGTGCTGAGAACCAGTCTGGCTGGGGCTTCGGGAGCGCACACTTCATTCGAACTCCTTCATCGGTTCCCACCCCAGCTCCCCTGAAACCTTTCGATAAATCGATCCCACTTCATTCTAACCCGGCATACCAGCACCGCACTCCGAAAATCAACGGCAATGCTGCTCTTCTCTAAGCTCGAGTGGTCATTTCCGAGCGCATCGATCCGTCTACTCATGGAAGGGAAGCGCAAGGCCTTACCGAATATATCTCGGTCACCGTAACCACAGCCGAATCGCTACCCATGCAGGCGCGGCAGATATCCGAACTTCACGGCGGAAGCACATGAGTCAAGCCGAGTGAAGGCGGCGGCTCGGACTTCGTAATTACCTTTAGCTGCTCTTAAAACATGAGCAAGCGCGCATGAATGCTCATCCGATGGAAATCCTGTCGAAGACAATGAAGACGATATCCTGCTCGAGCAGGAAGCTTTGGCGGACGTCAAACTCGTCAACTTAATGTCGGTAGTTCGAGACGGTGAACAAGCGATGGCTTACTTACGGCTTCAGCTGCACTGTGAACGTTCAGCTGATCGCGACGAAACCGCACCCCATGACCTGCTACTTTGAAGGGTCCCAATTCGAGGCTCTTTGGACAACAATCTTTTAAACTCCGACCTCAACCACACGCTCAGACAGGTTGTTAGCACCTTCCTTTGCGGTTGATCCGGGTTTGTGGCTCCAATTGCCGACCTATAGCTCAACTGTTCCGGGTGTGGATTTGCTGTCACCCAGTTTACGTATCATTCGTTCGGACGAAATCGTCGTTTCATTTGTTGGGAAGTCATTTCCGGCGGATACTCTATAGGTAAACCTGCCGAACGCAGGGCTTTCTGGATTGAAGCAATGACGCCAGGACAGTGCCCAGCGTATAATAATAGATTGCGAGCTTCGGCTTCCTCGCAGCTAATAACGGTATTGCTCCCGAAAAAGTTTAACGGAACGGATTTTTCCAAGAGGAGCTTAGAGCGCGAGCCTGGCGGAATGCACTGCTTGAGACAATGAAAGCTCTTATCATCAAGAAATATCTTAAGGATCACTCTCGTGGCTCGATTCTGTCGTACTTTTTTCGGTTATCATTCCCGTCCCTCGCGATGAAAGCTGGATGCGACGATGGCAGTCCGATGAATAAGGCAACCGCACGTAAAATCACCAACATAGTCATCGAAGCCTTCGCATTGGACCGGCGAAAAATGGCGCTGGGAGCAAGGCATTCAAAGTTGTAAAATCGAAGGTGCGAGTTTTCCTTGCCCCAGCGGGGAATAATCTCTGAGCATTCGGCGTGCCGTTCTCCCCGCGGGAGCTTCGGATGAATTTAGTCAACATGACGGGGTTTAATGGAGGTAAAGCATCAGGCAGCTTTGCCTGTTACAATTTCGAAAGAAACCTATTCAGGTTCAAGCGTCAGAGGTGGTGATTAGACGGCGTGAAGGCAAAAATTATCGAGATATGAGCACAGACTTTGGCCGCTTTTCATCTCCGGGGACACGCAGCAGTCTTGAAACTTCGTGCATTGGTGTTTGAGACCGATTGTTCCGGCTCAGGACAATGAGTCGGTTGCTAATCTTTTGTCGCGAAACTTGCCAGACCGGGCCGTTATTGGAACCTCAGCCGAACCGCAAATCAGCAGCCGTTTGCGCAGCAACCTCCGTGAAATTCGCTTTCGCTTCTCTCAGGGCGAGCTCCAATCCTGCTTTGTTAATGACGAGAGCGGCGATCCATTTTATGGCCGGCTGGGAGGTCCCCGTTGTGAAATTATTTAGGCGACTACCGCCCCCAACGAAATCACTGATGCCATCTGTGAGCACGACATAATTGATTCTCGAGGTCCTTCAGGAACTCTGATACTCCAGAACCAGCCTTCTAAACAAAACGCCGCTACCAACATTTGCCGTAACGTCCGGGTACAACGCTTGGTCCTTTTCCCACTTCGCGAAACAACATCGACGTTGCACGGTCACGCTGTGTGGAGTTGGCTAACGCGAGCGGATACCGAGATGTCGCAGTCGATTCCATCGAGAGGGATGCGAATGCGAAGTGGAGAGTTAGATTAGTCGTTAGAAAAGACGGGAGAGATCGGTGGGAACGCTGCGAATACAACGCGCGCACCGACAGAGCCCACATCGACGATTAATTCTGATGAATTCGGTACACTCGGCCCAACGAAACACTCGAACGTGTTTACGTGAGCCGTTTGTCATAGCGAACAATTTATCCGCTTCATCTAACTGGACTTTGAAATCGTCCGCGGTGATGATGCCCGAGTGAGAAATCAACCTTGCCAACGCATCGATCATCCAAAGCGGGCTCACCATAGACTTGTCCAGGCTGATTTTTGTCTTTTAATTTCAGCCGCGCTGATTGCGCCTCTTGACCGGCCAAATTAAATTCAATACAGTTCACCCTGTTCAGTTCGCGTGAACGCCCTCGCAATGCCAACCCGAGTTCTCCTTGTCGAAGACGACATCCTTACCCGCAGGAACACCGCGATCTATCTTCGGCGTGCGCAGCTCGAAGTGGATGAGGCCGCGAATGGCGAAGAAGCGATGCATCTCATTACTTCGATAGATAAATACGATGTTCTCATCTCTGATCTACGCATGACTGGCGTGACGGATGGGCTGGACGTTATCGCCTGCCAGCAGCGAATCTCTCCCGGTACTCCCTGTATTCTTGTTACCGCGTTCGGCTCAGCCCAGGTGCAAAAATGGGCGGAAGACCTCGCTGTCACTTACCTAGAAAAGCCCGTTTCCCTCTCGGAACTACTGAACAAAGTTACGGCTTCGGCAAATCGCAACACACCGTAACGACTGTTATCCATCAGCGTTGGAGATGTGAATTCATTTTCTCGCCGGTTTGGCGAGTTAAATCAACAACATGTCTCCCGAAAACGCCGCTATTTCAGATAAGCCAATTTCACCGATGCTGAAAATTCGGGAAATGGTCAAGAGATGGTTTCCTTCCGCTCGTCAACCCAAGGTAGAAATACCCGCGTTGCAGAACTCCGATCGTGATTTAACCACCGAGCGGCTCCGTCAGAGCGAGGAGCGCTTTCACGTGCTCATCGAGAGCATTCAGGACTACGCGATCTATATCTTGGACCCAAACGGATTTGTGATCAGTTGGAATTCTGGTGCCCAACGCATCAAGGGGTATAGTGCGCAAGAAATTATCGGGCAACATTTTTCACGCTTCTATACGCCCGATGATCTTCGAATTAATAAACCTCAGCGTAATTTGGAACACGCTGCGAGGAAGGGCAGATACGAAGACGAAAGCCTGCGCGTGCGCAAGGACGGGTCTATTTTTTGGGCTAATGTGCTGATCAGTGCGATTCGTGATAGTTCCGGAAACCTGACTGGCTTCGCGAAGGTGGTGCGCGACATTACGGAGCGCAAAGCATCCGAGCAACGACTTTATGAGGCGGAACGCCTGGCGACTCTCGGAACCACCGCTGCCGTCTTTGCTCATGAGATTGCCAATCCCCTAAACGGTCTTTCTGGTTCCTTACAACTCGTCGGCGATGTGCTCGCCGATTCGGACTTTCACAATCCGATCTTGCGAGAGACCATTGACGCAGCAAATCAAGAAATTCAGCGATTAACCTCCTTACTCCGTGATTATCGATCTCTGGCGCGACCGCAGACGTTAAATTTTCAAGCCAGCAGCTTACGCCAATTGGTCGAGCAAGTTCTCGCTCCCAATCTTCAGAATTATAGGAATTCTGGCATCACCGTTACGCTTGAGTTTGACGAGAACCTGCCTTTGGTACAGCTCGATCAGGAGAAAATTAAACAGGTTATTCTAAATCTTTCTAAAAACGCGTTTGAGGCCATGCCCAAAGGCGGCTTCCTCACCGTGAGGGGTTACCTGTCCAGTGCTTACGTCGTGCTTGAATTCAACGATGGCGGCCAGGGTATCCCCGAGGGTTTCGAGCCATTTCATCTTTTCAAAACCACCAAACCCGAAGGAACAGGCTTAGGGCTTTCAATTGTACAGCAGATTATAAGTGATCATCATGGAACCGTGGACTACGTGAGCGAATTGGGCAAAGGGACTACATTCAGAGTGTCGCTTCCGACTAAGTGATGCCGCGCCCGGGGCAATGACGCACCAAGGTTTACTGAAAGCGCTTACGAAGATAGGCCCCAATACCGTCCGTTTTTCCTTCCGCATAGTCTTAGTGGCAAGGCGGCTTTAATACCGCGAGTTAATTCACCCCTCTGTTGCCACGCTTGAACTGTTCATCGCTCATGGTGAATCTGGGCATCATCAACTTTCGTTAACCCGTTGGTTATTGCAGCCTGCTCACCATCAATTCTCCGGGCTAATCCTATCGGTTTGTTTCACCGGTGATTGTCCACGCCATGCGGAATTTCCGAGCAACTTTAGCACAGTTACGCTAGCTGATTTGCGCCCGCTTTTCTCAACGGAATGGGGAGGAAGTGGCCGGTGCGCTGTCGCCGCGAGGTAATCGGGCTACTCTGTCGTAAATTTTTTTAACAACAGTCTTACTTCAGAAACAACCGGATCCTCGCACATGAACCTAACTTCCCTAAAGTTATTCCGCTCTCAGCACTAAACTACAGGTACCGTGCTTGCTCTAGAGACGTAAACCCGGCGGAAACTAATGGTGAAGTCAGAGGTGTAATGCTTTACGAAGTCCTAATCTCAACGACGATAGCGATGGTGCTACTGCCGTTTAACTTCTGGTTTGCTGCGGAATTGGTTATCTTAGTCGGATTGCCCACCATTTTTTGGGAACTTCAGCGCTATAAAGCGATCGGTTGACGTAAGATCAAAACGCACAATTCTCCTAGCGCTACCAGTTACGACACCGTCGAGAGCAAGTCGCGCTCACTCTAAGGCATATCGAGAGGGAGCGAAACAAGCTGAAGAAAATACTGATTGGCTCGAGCGTGCTGCGTCACCAAACGCGAATCAGTAAAGCTCCGTCTTCAGACGCTCGGCATATTTCTCGTTATAAGCCTTGGCGTAGGCAGCGTCCTTGCCGTCTCGGGCAGCTGCGAAGTCGCCATGGCTCGGCGCACCGCTCGGCCGCTCCTTCGTATCCCACAGCTTCGCCCGCATGAACGCTTTGGGACAGTGATTGAAGGCCTCGTCGACAGCGACGACGATGACCACGCGCGGTGGCTTGCCCTGCACCTCGAATCGCTTCAGCAACTCCGGGTCAGTGCTGATCCTCGCACTGCCGGTTACGCGATACGTTTCGTTCGATCCCGGGACCATGAAAATGATACCGACCTTCGGGTTGACCAGCAGGTTTCTCATCCCGTCAATGCGGTTGTTGCCTGGCCGGTCGGGGATCAGCAGTGTGCGATCGTCGAGCAGCTGCACGAAGCCCGGCGCATCGCCCTTGGGCGAACAGTCGATGCTGGTTCCGTTCGAGGTCGCGAGCACCAGGAACGGTGATGCCGCGATAAAGGTGCGCCCGACCTCCGTAATGTGGTCGGTCTCCTTGCTGGCCACGTTGGGCAACGGCTTGGCGTAAATCTTCGCGAGATCGGCCAGCGAAGCAACGGTGTAGGCATCCTTTCGGTCTATCGTATCCATATCATGTTCCCCCCTTTGCCGTTACGGCTGGCACTAAACTTCGTTGAACCTGTTCAATATCCATTGCCTAACCCAGTCTTGTCAACATTAGAATTACGAATGCGCCATTAAGAAAGCAGTTCGATTATGCCAATTCCAAAGCGGCAATTTGTTCTAATCGAGAGATCGCTGTATCAGTTCAAGCGCCTGGCGGCAAATCCTTTACTTTTAACAAAAAGTGTACCCATGTATGAACAGCCTAGACAGCTATGCACTGAGACCGACTAAGACGCTGCTCGGGTGGGCATCGTTAAATTGCATCATCTTTTGGATCAGCTATGAGACCGCTGCCGGGGGTAAGGCTTTTCTCGTTGATGCAGGTCAAAGCATTTGCAGCAAATGTAAAACCGGCTGGTTTGTGGGGGAGCGGAGATGGCCCGGCACTCCACGCATTCTTTGTGTCGGCAGCTGCTTCTCGGCTTTTCCACAAAAAAAATCTAACAAGCATATATTTGGTCTTCCATAGGGCAAATAATTTTGCAGCGGCGGCCGAGAAATAAACGCCGCGTTGCCGCTCCCGTGGCGCCGTATCGTTGTGAGCTTTCGGCAGTTTAAAAAGGGTAACAAAATTGGTAGCGCTGATCCGGAGCTAAGAAAAATGCCCATCAAAATATAGAAAAATCGCTTGAGGCGGCCCGTCTGGACATTCATGCGGCGGGCGGTAAAGTCCATGGGCCAACGACGGAAGGCTTATAGGGTGTATGGAGTCATGACGCACAATGGGGGTGGAAAATAATCGCGGCAACAATTCTCACGTTGGCGCGGATTCGTCGTTAGTGGAATGAAGATTCAAGAGACAAAATATACAGCGCAAAAGAATGCCCGGCCGTTGCGCGAACAGCGTTCCACGGGTTTTTATGGTCCTTTTGCGCGTTACTTTTCCTGCTGGGTGTGATGGGCCGGAAGCCTTCGATTGCCTTGATCACCAAGCCTTTCAACAGCGCACAAACGATCCCCCGTCGAGATCCGCAGCATCCACGTTCCGAGGGTGCGGATGGGGGTTGGATTTTTTGAGCTTGATACTGGTCGATAAAGGGAGCATCCATTGGTTGCCGGGGAGGCTATAGCATGAAACGATTTGGATGGCTCGCACTTCTGATGGCGGGGAATCTCTACGGCTGCGTAACTCCCGTCGCCGTACAACCTAAATACAAATTAGCTGTATCGAAGGAAACCGCTGCCCCCAACGATTTCTGTTCTCTTAAGTTCGATTTAACAAATAGTCGTGCTTCTCTGGCTAACCCTTGGATAGAAGCTGTTGTTTTCGATGCTGAAAACAAAATCATTGTTGACAAATTCGTTACGTTCGTCGCGTCGGCTCCGGGAACAATATATCAGGAAGAAGCCATTATCTACGCGAGTTGCAACCGTATTAGGCAAGTTGCGATCACCGGAAATGGTCAGATTGTCGAACCAGATACTTTTGTTTGGAAGGAATGATATTCGTTCAGACGGCTGAACCTTGCTCGTACTTGCCTCGTTCTTAGACCCGGTTTCCGTTAGAGCTCCTTATGAATTTCAGAGGATTGATCGGCGCGGTCCTATTCATAATCGGTTTAGTCATGGGCCTTGCAGGAGTTAAGGCGGGCACTTCGCCGCTAGTGATCGCAGGGCTCGTCCTCATTGTCGTTGGATTGGCGATTCCTTATTCGGGTGGAAAATAAACGGCACTCTCGGCACAGGACCGAACAATTGCCTTTAGAGATCCCCACGATACGGCGGCGTAGGATTGTGCATTTTATTGCTGCAATTCCAGACGCGAGTTGTTGGCGTTGCTTTGACATCAGTCGCCTTTAATACTTACGACTTGTCTTAAACGATGATCGACTTTCACAAGCTCTTTCGAATTCTCCATCACCTCGTCAATATCCTTGTAAGCCATCGGCAATTCATCAATGAGTTTTGCTGAATGACGGCACTCGATTCCCGCCATTGCCTTTTTGAAATCCTCCATGGTGAACCTGCGCCTTGCTTCACCGCGCGAGAATCTTCTTCCGGCGCCGTGCGGGGCAGAATGATAGGCCATTTTATTCTCCAAGCCGGAGACGATATAGCTGCTCGTTGCCATGGATCCGGGAATTACGCCCTTCTGGCCCGCTTTCATCTGGATTGCGCCTTTCCGTGTTATCCATACGTCCTCATTGAAGTGGTTTTCTCGTTGCGTAAAATTGTGATGACAATTGATACGCTCAAGTTCAATCTCCTTTTGATGACCATCTTCCGTGTAAAAGACGTGTGATAACTCCGTCATTACCCGATCCATCATTTCTTCGCGGTTCAGAAGAGCAAAATCCTGAGCCCAAAGTAGGTCGTTTATGTATTTGTCAAACTCCCCTCTATTCTCGATAAATATGCGAGGTCTCGATCCTTAAGCTTGATTGAATTTTCATCCATCAACTTTTGAGCAATTCTTATGTGCTTCATAGCCAACTTGTTTCCGATGCCACGCGAACCGGAATGGAGCACAACCCACACGCGATCTGACTCATCTAAAGAGATTTCGATAAAATGATTACCGGAGCCTAGAGAGCCAAGTGCGTCCGTCCATCGTTTGTCGACACTGTCATAATCCTGTGTCGCTTCTTTTTTGAGCTGGGTAACTCGCTTCCTTGCTGTGTCAGTTATTTTTCGGTTGAAAGCACCAGCCCCGAGCGGAATACGACGTTCGATTCCGGTTCGGACCTTCTCTAGATTAGTCGGTAGATCTTCCGCGAAGAATTTGGTCTTGACAGCGATCATACCGCAGCCAATATCAACTCCGACGGCTGCCGGTATGATGGCTCCCTTCGTCGCAATGACCGATCCGACCGTCGGCCCCTTTTCCTAAATGGCAGTCGGGCATGACAGCAACGTGTTTGAAAACAAACGGAAGCTCGGCAATATTTTCTAACTGCTGTTTTGCCGCGGGCTCGATCGTCTTCGGATTCAAGAAAGTGACGATCTTATCGTTGATCGTTTCCATACGGTTATTCTACCAGACTGTTCGGGAAGCCGAAGGAGTCAGGATAAAGGTACAAATAAACCTGGATTGCCCCCGTCTGTAAAGTCGTAATTGGACGTGACGATCTGGTGCCGCCTGTTAGAGCGGATAGGGTAATCAAGTAAAGTCATTGATCGTTTCGTCCATATTCAGGTGCGCAAGAGGCGGAACGAGAGCGTGACACTGACGTTTCATCTCGCCTTGACCGCTGGTTGACGAACTCACCCGCGTGCTGCTGGATCGTACCCGGCTTACGTGAAGCTGCTTCGGTGCTATCATTGGGAAGATCAGGTATCCGATGCCACCTAGAACGCGCGTGCAGTAAATCACGGAAAAAGCTCTATACAAAAGCAAGGAGCAGCGGATTCTGCATGAACGAACGACATAGCGTTTCCCAGCCGGGTAATGGCTTTCAGAATGGAACAGATTAAAGCATGAAAGAAAAGAACTCCGTCTGGCTACTATTTAAGACGACAGTAACACAGTGGTTTGAGGATCAGCCCTTTCAGCTGGCGTCTTCGCTTTCGTACTACACGCTTTTTTCACTGGCGCCGCTGTTGATCATCGTCATCGCGGTTGCCGGCCTCGCCTTCGGCCGTGCAGCGGCACAACAACAAATTGTTGGAACAATTCAGGGAATCGTGGGGCAGCAGAGCGCAGAAGCCATTCAGGGGATGATCCAAAGCGCGAGTAGCCAACCCAAAACGGGATTGATTTCAGCGGCTATTGGGATTCTCGCTTTGGTACTTGGGGCGGCAGGCGTGGTTGGTCAATTGCAGACGTCGCTCAACACGATCTGGGGTGTAACACCAAAGCCAGGGCAAGGAATGTCGGGCTTTCTTCGTCAGCGCTTCATCTCGTTTGCAATGGTGTTGGGTATTGGATTCCTGCTGCTCGTTTCGCTCGTAGTAAGCGCAATAGTAACGGGTTTCACGCAATTCATCGGCAGTTTTTTTAGCGGTGCCGAAATGCTTGCGTATCTACTGGATATCATTGTTTCATTCGCGCTTATTACAGTCCTATTTGCGATGATCTTTAAGTTCCTGCCCGATGTCCAGATCCAATGGCGCGACGTCTTGATCGGCGCTATGCTCACCTCACTGCTGTTTACAATAGGAAAATTTCTAATCGGTCTCTATCTGGGACGGAGCGCAGTCAGCTCGACATATGGAGCTGCCGGTTCGGTGATCGCTGTTCTTCTCTGGGTCTACTATTCAGCGTTGATATTTTTCCTCGGCGCAGAGTTCACGCAGGTGTACGCGACCCAATACGGATCCGGCGTCGCTCCTGCGAAAAACGCCGAGCCTATCGCGAACAAAAAAAGAGAAAC
>Ga0070664_100001424_pt1 | contig 19083 bp, 14 predicted proteins | sample KBSC73metaG_FD_65863 | JGI IMG/M metagenome (GOLD analysis project Ga0070664, IMG submission 65863) | Corn rhizosphere microbial communities from Kellogg Biological Station, Michigan, USA - KBS C7-3 metaG | ecosystem: Host-associated > Plants > Roots > Rhizosphere > Soil ... | reverse complement strand
CGTGTACGTCCAGGACTGGTTCGCCTGACCACCGCAGTCCCACAACTGAACCTGGGTGCCGTTCGCCGTCGACGAGTTCGGCACATCCACACACCGACCCGACTGACCACCCACGATCCGCTGACCTCCGCCACCCGACGGCGGGAGCAGTGTGACCGTGAACGTGTCGTCGACCGCCGTGTGTGACAGGTTGACGGTCGTGGCGTTGCCGGACAGCGTCACCACGCTGTCCCGCACCGTGAGCGGGGCGGAGACGGCGCCGCCGTTGTTGAACGCGATGCTCTGCACGACCACCCGCACCTGGTTGTTCTGCACGACGCCGGCGAGGGTGTCGAGGCGCTGCAGGCCGACGGCGACATTGCCGGTCGTGCGGCCGCCGCCGACGAGGATCTTCGCGGCCCCGGACGTCTTGGTGGCAAAGGCGTCGTACGACGCGCTCGGGGTCACCGACACCGTCTGGCCCGTCTGCGAACCGTAGAAGGAGTACACCCACCACTCGCCCTTCGGCAGGTACTGTCCGTTCGAGTTGCGCGTCAACAGACCGGCCAGGTCATTGTGCAGGTTGGAGCCGCCGGCCCAGTTCGCTCGCAACCCGTCCGCGCCCGCGCGCTCGAGCCGGGCGATGTACCACGCGCCGTCACCCGGATTCTGCTCGTTGCCCGCTCCGTACTCGTTGATCTGGTACGGCCGCGGATGCGGGATCCCGCGCGCGTCGAGCGTCGCGTTGGCCGTCGCGACGTTCGCCACCGGATCGCCCGGCAGCGAATGCCAGCTGACGATGTCGGGCACGACGTTGTTCGCGCGCACGAAGTCCAGATACTGCGTCCACCAGCCGCCGGTCGACGGCACGCAGGCGCAACTCGGGCCGACGATCAGATGGGTCGGGAACGCGGCCCGGATCCGCTGATAGGTGCGCCGCCAGAGCTCGAAGTACTGCGCCTGCGGGCGGTTCCAGAAGAGGGTGATGTTCGGCTCGTTCCAGATGTCCCACTCGACGGTGAGCCCGGCCGTCCGCACGTCGTTGAACACCCGGCTGAGGAAGTTGTCGTAGTCGGTCCAGTCGCCGTTGTCGCCCGGGAAGCGGCTGATGGCTGCGCCGTCGGCTCCCCACAGGTCGTGGTCGAGCAGCACGAACCGGCCGCCGAGCGCGGCGGTGCGCCGAGCCTGCGCCAGCGTGGCGTTCCATCGGCGGTCGTAACCACCGCCGACCCAGCCGCCGCCCGGAAGTTGCGCGCCTCCGGCCCGCATGGCGCGGAACCGTACGTCGGTGAAGAAGTTGTCGGGCGGCGCGGTGCCGTTCTCGGTCATGCCGTAGATCCAGCCGGACGCCCGGTTGGTTGGCGCGGCGCCGGTCGTGGCGAAGTTGACGCTGATCGATTCGTCGGCCGCGAACGCCGGCGGTGCGACCGAAAAGGTGAGTACGGCGGCGAGCGATACGGCTCCGGCGAGGACGCGGGTGACGTGCACGGGTACCACCTCTGTTCGGCGGAAGGTGCGGCGAAGGGGACGGGTTGCGCAGGCTCCACCGCTGCTTGCTCTCGCCGTTACCAGCGGACCTGCAACGCCGTCAAACCGGGCAGCGAACCGATTCGATCGGACCGTAGTTCCGCCCGGCGGCGCGTGTCAAGTGGTGGCCGTCGATATGTTGCCGTCAGCGGCCGCCGATCGGCCGTCGGCGATCGGGCGGCCGGCGATCGGCGATCAGCGGCCGACCGTCAGCGGCCGGCCGGCACCGGCCCGGTGCTCGCGCGCAGCGAGATCGGCGGGGCGAGCAGCACGTGCCGCGTCGGCACCTCCGGCGCGGCGATGCGCTCGAGCAGCAGTTCGACCGCCAGCGCACCCATCTCCAGCGCCGGCACGTCGGCCGCGGTCAGCGGCGGCCGGAAGTCCTCCGCCCAGTGCCTGGCCGCGACGCCGGCGATGGAGAAGTCCTTCGGCACGGCCCGTCCGGCGGCCGCCAGCCCTCGCTGGACGCCGGGCAACGCGGCCTCGTTGATGGTGGCCACCGCGGTGACCTTCGGTTGGCTGGCAAGAATCTCCTCGACGCACGCCTCTCCGGCGGCCGCCTCGTCGGCACAGCAGAAGTCGCTGCCGGCAAGGCCGCGCGCGGCCACGGCCGCGGCGAACCCGCGCAGGGCCCGATGGCTCGGTCCGTAGCCGGCGGCGACCAGTTCCGCCGAGCGGTTGATCAAGGCGACGTTCCGGTGCCCGAGATCGGCGAGATGGTGGACGCAGCGACCGATCAGCGACTCGTAGTCGACGTCGACCCAGCAGGTGCCGTCCGGGTGGGCGGTGCGGCCGATCGTGACGAACGGCAGGCCGGCCTGCCGGAGCCGGGCGACCCGGGCGTCTTCCAGACGGATCTCCATGAGGATCACGCCGTCGACCCTCCGACCGCTGATGACCCGCTCGAAGGACCGGTCGTGGTCGCCGCCCGACGGCGACAGCAGGACGTCCAGGTCGGCGCCGGCGGCCGCCTCGACGACGCTCGCGACGAAGCCCAGTTGCATGTCGGTGAGCCGCCGCTGGGCGGGAGGGATGACCAGTCCGAGCGTGCGGGTGCGGCCCTCCTTGAGCGCTCTGGCGCTCGCGTTCGGCCGGAAGTCGAGTTCGTCGATGACCTCCTGGATGCGGCGGCGGGTCGGCTCCGACACGGTCCGCTTGCCGCTCAGTGCGTACGACACGGTGCTGCGCGACACGCCGGCCCGCCGGGCGATCTCTCCGATGTTCATCCACGCTCCCGCCCGAACCGATTCGTGAGCAGCCTAAGCGGCGTTCGATTTGTGAGTCAACGAGTCCCGGTCGGAGCGGTTGACCTATCCAACCGCCGTACCTATCGTCAGTCGAATCGATTCAACTGTGGGAGAGAGGGTTGTCGATGAGCGAAGCCTTCTCCGTCAACGAGATCCCGTTCAGCTACCACGGATCGTGGTTCGACATCTCGCCTGTCATCGCGGAGAAGACCTACGCCGACGACCTGCACCTCGTGTCGCACCAGACCCGGCTGCATCCCGTGCTCCGCCTCGTCCCGGTGCTCGACGGTCACCGGGTACCCGCCGCAGTGGTTGCCACGCCCGCGAAACTGAGCTGGCATCACGACGGCGACCACGTCGATCTGGCCTACGAGCAACCCGACACGGTGCGGATGCGTGGGGTCGGGCTCGGCCTGCGCATCCTCGCGCCGGACCCGGTCCTCACCCCGTTCACCGGCAGCTACCTCTACTGCGACCCGGTCGCCGACGGTTACGTCTTCACCGTCTACGAGACCGGGCGGCGCTACCGGATCACGGTTCTCGACGGCGCTGCGACGGTCACCGGTGACGAAGCGCTGGGACGCGCGGCGCGGGCGGTGGAGCTATCCTCCGGTTCGCCGTGGGAACTGGCCATCGAGGAGTATGAGACAGGCCGGGCGCCGTACCGGGCGGAGGCGACCCACCAGCAGGTGGTGAAGTCCGCGGAAGCCGAGTTCGCCGGATTCCTCGATGCCGTGGCTCCCTGGCGCAGCCACCGCACTCCGGCTGCCGCCCTCGCGGCGTACGTGCTCTGGTCCGCCACGGTCCGGCCCGCGGGTTTCATCACCCGGCCCGCGGTGCTGATGTCCAAGCACTGGATGGACAAGGTCTGGAGCTGGGACCACTGCTTCAACGCACTCGCCCTGGCCGGAGGGTTGCCCGACCTCGCCTGGCACCAGTTCAGCCTGCCGTTCGACCACCAGGACGAAGCGGGCGCTCTGCCGGACTCAGTCACACACTCGGAGGTGCTCCACAACTTCGTCAAGCCGCCGATCCACGGCTGGACGTTGCGCGGCCTCCGCAACAGCCTGCCCGCTCCGCTCGACCTGAAGGACCTGACCGAAGCCTACGACGCACTGGTCCGATGGACCGATTTCTGGCTTGACTGCCGCCGGGTGGCCGGTGATCCCCTGCCCCACTACCAGCATGGCAACGACAGTGGGTGGGACAACGCCACCACCTTCGACCCCGGACGCCTGGTCGCGACAGCCGACCTCGCCGCGCACCTCAGCGTCCAGGCGCGCGAGCTGGCGGGCGTCGCCGACGAACTCGGACGCACGGCCGACGCACGGCGTTGGTCGGCAACCGCGGACGAACTCACCACGGCGCTGCTCGAGCGGTCGTGGACCGGGGAGCGGTTCGTCACCCGGAGCGTCACCTCCGGTCGTACGTGGGCCAGCACCAGCCTCCTCGACCTCACGCCGATCATCCTCGGCGAGCGGCTGCCGCAGACGGTTCGGGAGGCGTTGGCCCGCCACATCGCGGCACACCTCACGCCGCACGGCCTGGCCACCGAACACCCCGGATCCCCCCACTACGAGGCGGACGGATACTGGCGCGGCCCAATCTGGGCGCCTGCCACCGTGCTCATCGAGGATGGTCTGCGTCGGGCCGGTTACCTCGGGCTCGCCGACCGGGTGAGCGCCACCTTCCGCGCGCTGTGCGAGCGGTCGGGATTCGCCGAGAATTTCGACGCGGGCACCGGCGAGGGTCTGCGCGACCGGGCCTATACCTGGACCGCCAGCGCCTACCTCATTCTGGCCGGCGCCTGGCACCGTCGATCTGACGACGCTGGATACCGGTGACGCCGGCGGGCCCGACCGCTCGTTGTCAGGGTTGCCGCTCGCCACCGGTGGCGTCGCCCACCGCGACGACGGGGTTGGTCAACGTTCCCAGCGCCGGGGACGTTATCTCGATCGTGTCACCGGGCCGCACCGTGAAATCGGCACCCGGTACGACACCGGTACCGGTCAGCAGTACCACACCGGCCGGAAAACTCAGCGCCCGGAACAACCAGCCGGCCAGGTCCTCGAAGCCGCGGGTCATTTCGGAGGTGGAGGTGGTTCCGGCGTACGCCTCGCAGCCCGCACGCAGTACCCGCAACCCGATCTGGAACGGACCAGGCTCGACCGCCCAACTCGGCACGATCGCGGGGCCCAGCGCACAGGAACGGTCGTAGATTTTCGCCTGCGGTAGGTAGAGGGGGTTCTCACCCTCGATCGACCGGCTGCTCATGTCGTTGCCCAGCGTGTAGCCGAACACGTCTCCGGCCGCGTTGAGCACCAGGCCGACCTCGGCCTCGGGCACGTCCCAGCCGGAGTCGACGCGGATTCCGACGGCCTCGCGGTCCCCGACGACACGCCAGGGACTGGCCTTGAAGAAGATTTCGGGACGGTCGCTGTCGTAGACGTGGTCGTAGAGGGCGCCGTGCCCGGACTCCTCCTTACGCCCGTCGCGGCTGCGCAGGTACGTGACGCCGGCCGCCCAGATCTCCTGCCGGTCGACGGGCGGAAGCGATCGCTCGCCCGGCATGCTGCCGCCGGCCTCGCGGTCGGCGGCTTCCGGCTCGGCGACGTCGACAGGTGCGGCCTCGACCACGGCGCGGGCCCGGTCGAGGGGAAGGGCGAGCAGATCAGCGAGAGTGCCGTCGAGCTCAGCCCATTCGCCGTCGTGGCACACCGCCCAGCGCGAGGCGTTACCGGCGCGCAGGTGGTGAATGGAGATCGGCATCTGACCATCCTAAGTGTGCGGAAATGTGAATGTTGTCGTTGCATCGAGACGTTTCTGCCGACGGCCGGGTCATCGGCTGATCGCAAGGCCGACGCCGTTACCCTGTTCAGGTGCCGGTCCGTGTGGAGATCGTGGACGCCGGTCCGGCATGTCGAAAGGACTAACCACATGCCCCGCGTGGTACCGGCGGTCATCCGCGCACTCGACATTCTCGAACTGTTTCTGGACCGCGCCCAACTGTCGGCCCGCGAGGTCGCCGAGCGGCTCGACCTGCCCCGCACCACCGTCCACGAGCTGCTGGTGACACTCGTGGCTCGCTCATACCTGATCTCCGTGCCCGGCCAGCCGGTGCGCTACCGGCTCGGCATGCCGCTCTTCCAGCTCGGTGCGGCATTCGCCGGCCAGCTCGACCTCGTCCGCGAGGCGCAGGGCGTCGCGCGGGACGTCGCGGCCGCGTGCGACGAGGCGGTCCACGTGGCCGTGCTCGACGGCGCCGACGTCATCTATCTCGTCAAGGTCGACAGCACACATCCCGTCCGGATGGTGTCCGCGGTCGGACGGCGGCTGCCGGCCCACTGCACGGCGGTCGGGAAGATACTGCTGTCGAGCCTCGCTCCGGCAGGCCTGGACGCCGTCCTGCTGAACGGCGCCCTGCCCGGCATGACGCCGGACAGCATCACCGACCCGGACCGCCTGCGCGAACATCTTGATCATGTCCGGGTCGAGGGCGTCGCGGTGGACAACGGCGAGTCCGACACCGCCATGCGCTGCGTCGCGGCGGCAATCCGTGACCACACCGGCGCGACCGTCGCGGCGATGAGCGTCTCCGCGCCGATCATCCGCTGGACCCCGCAGGCCCGGGTGGAGTGGACCCGACTGGTCCGCGACGGCGCAGCCACGCTGTCCGCCCGCATGGGGTACCGGGTCCAGTCCCGGTAGCCGGCCCGGCACTCTGCGTCCGGTACCGCATCCAGTCATTGACACCTCTCACAGGGTCCTCTACCGTCGCGTCCACTCGGTACGATATCTCGAACGTGGTTCGAAATTTCGAACGACGCTCTCAGCGGTTTCCGGGCCGAAAGCCGGCCAAGGCGAGCCGCACCGTCCTCTATGGACTGATGATTTCGCCGTCCGGTCGCTTACGGAAGGGAGCAGCACACGACCTGAGTTCCACGCCGGACACCTCGTGGACGCCGGGCATATCTGCCACGTGCGTCAGTGCCGTGTGTTCCCTTTCAGGGCACCGGGCCGCGGCTCATCAAACGCATTCGATGTGACCGCGTTCGAAGTATTGACCCGTCCCATTCCGTCGCCGTAGCCTGCGGACCACGCAAAATCTATCGAGAAACACTCGAAAGTTTTGGATGCGTCGACCGAACTCGTGCTCGCGTCAGCGAGCCTCCGACGACGGACGGCGGCAAGGGCGGACCCGACGCCACCGTGGCAACCCACCAACCTCCACTCCGTCACCGTGAGCGGCAACTCCAAAGGCGCCATCGAAGCTGGACGGCACGAAGAACGCGGGTTCGCCAGGTACGCCTTCGGCGTGCGGCGGTGAGGCGAGACGTAGGAGGCGAAATGACCATGGAGAACAACCCGTTGTGGTCCCGGCGCGGTTTTCTGGGGATGGGGGTGGGGGTGATCGGCGCGGCCGGTCTGGCCGCGTGCGGAGGCAACACCCCGGCGTCGAAGGCCCCGCCACCGCCGGAGGTTCCGCAGGAGCTGCTCGACGCCGCGGCGCCGTTGAAGGGCACCTCGATGGGGGTGCTGTCACAGAAGCTGTACTCGGAGGCGGCGAACGCGGCGCTCGACGCCTCGATCAAGAAGTTCGCCGACGCCACCGGGACGAAGATCGAGAACAGTCTGGTCCAGGCCGACGCCGGCGATGTGGTGGCGAAGATCGACGCCGAGGTGAAGGGCGGCGTGGCGCGTGACCTCGCGTTCATGACCGACTCGAGGTTCGTCGCGCAGTTCCACTCGCTGGGCGACCTGGAGGACGTGACAGACGTCGTCACGTCGCTGAAGGGCAAGTACGGCGAGCCCACCGCGGAGTCCAGAAACTTCTGCGTCTTCGACGGCAAGTGGGCCGCCATTCCGTACCACTTCATCGGGATCGGGTCGTTCCTGCGCAAGGACTGGATGCAGGAGAAGGGCATTGCCCCCAAGGAGATCTACACCTGGGAGGAACTGCGCGACCTGTGCCTGGCGATCTCCGATCCGAGCAAGCGTCGGTTCGGCTGGGGCATGACAACGAACCGGTCCGGAGACGCCAACGGCATGATCGAGGCGATGATCAACGCCTACGGCGGATCGATCGCCGACAACGAGGGCAGGAAGGTCACGTTCAACTCGCCCGAGACGGTGCAGGCGGTGACGGTCCTGGGCGACATCTACACCAACCCCAAGTACAAGCCGATGCTGCCGCCGGGGGTGGCGGCCTGGACCGACTCCAGCAACAACGAGAACTGGCTCGCCGGGATTCTCGGTTACACCCGCAACCAGTTCAGCGTCTACGCGGATTCCAAGACCAAGAAGAACCCCGTCTACGACAACACCTACGTGTTCGCCGACTGCATCGGGCCGGCGACCGACAAGCCCCTGCTGCTCGGGCAGTCGCAGGGCTTCGTGGTCTTCAAGGGAGCCAAGAACGCCCCGCTCGCCAAACTCCTGGCGCAGTACATGATCACGGCTCCCGCACTCCTCGGGGTGGCGAAGGAGGCGCCGGGCCTCGCGCTGCCGGCCTGGGAGAAAGTCTGGGACGCCGACCCGTTCTTCACCAGCGGTGACCCGGCGTTCCCCATCATGCGCAAGATCACCCAGCAGCCGCTGCCGCTGTCGACGAAGAACGGCCTGAACTTCCCGCAGAAGGCCAGCGCGGGCCAGCAGGCAGTCGTTGCGGCCTACGTCCTCACCGACATGATGCAGCAGGTCATCCAGGGAACGGCGGCCGCGAAGGCCGTGCAGGCCGCCCATGCGAAAATGGTGCAGATCTTCACCCAGCAGGGGCTGCCGCAGTGACAACCGTCCGTCAAGCGCCGGCCCCGACGACGAGGGCATCCTCGCCGTCGGGTTCCGGCTCGCTGACGGGGACCCAGCGTCGACTGGGTCGTGACTGGCGACTGGCGGGAGTGTTCCTGGCACCCACGGCCATCCTGGTCGGCGGGCTCGTGCTGGTGCCGATCGCCCGCTCGATCCTCACCAGCACGACGGAACGGCACGGGTCGAAGAGTGTGTTCGTCGGCCTCGACAACTACATCGCCCTCATCGGCGACGAGCAGTTCCGCACCGGCGTGTTGAACTCGTTCGTCTTCACGGCGTACGCCGAGGTGTTCAAGGTGGTGCTGGGGCTGTCCGCGGCCCTGCTGCTGCACCATCGGCGGCGCGGGCGGGCCGTGCTCGCCGGGCTGCTCCTGTTGCCGTGGGTGGTGCCGACGGTCGTGACGGCGTTCAGCTGGCGCTCGCTGCTCGACCCGATCTTCGGCAGCGTCAACACGCTGCTCACCGAGTCCGGGATCGGGCCGCTGCTGGCCAGCGTGCACCTGGTCGACAGCTGGCCCGCGGGCTGGCTGTCCGACCCGGAACTGGCCATGCCGTCGGTGATCCTTGTCAACGTATGGAAAGGGATCCCGTTCTTCACCATCGCGTTCCTGGCGGGATTGAAGGCCATTCCGGCGGACCTGTACGAGGCCGCGACGATCGACGGCGCCTCCTCCTGGCAGCGGTTCCTCCACGTGACGCTGCCCGGACTGCGCCACGTGATAACGGTGACGGTGACCCTGTCGTCGATCTGGACGTTCAACAACTTCGACCTCATCTGGTTGCTGACGCAGGGCGGCCCGGGCGACGCGACCGCGCCGTACGTGCTCGTCGCCTACTCGAAGGCGATCCTGCAACTGCAGTTCGGCGCGGGGGCGGCGGTCACCCTCGTGATGCTGCCGATCATCGGCGGACTGGTGTTCGTTCTGGTCCGCCTGCTGCGTCGGGACGGCGCCACGGGGTCGTCCGAGCCGCCCGGAACGGTGCGCAAGGCCCTGCCGTGGGCCGTCGCCGCGGCGGTCACCGGTCTGCTGGCCTGGGCGTCGCCACACATCTTCTGGAAGGCGGCGGTCGTCCTCGGCGTGATCCTGGGGATCGCGGCAGCTGTCGGGTGGGTGGTCTCGACGCTGCGGGCCTCGGGACGTCGCCGGACGTCGGCCGTGGTGGCGCGGCTCGGGTCCTGGGTCGCGCTGGCCCTGCTGCTCTTCTTCGTGCTGGCACCGCTGTACTGGATCGTCGTCACGGCCTTCAAGTCCGAGGGCCAGATCATCATGCGCGTCGACGACCTGTGGCCGACGCCGTGGTCCATGGAGCAGTTCACCGGCCTGTTCAACAGCAAGCCCTTCGGCCGCTGGTACCTCAACACCGTGCTGGTGTCCGCGGCTTCCACGGCGATAGCGCTGGTCTGCGCCACCCTGGCCGGCTACGCGCTGGCCCGGTTGCGGTTCCGGGGTGCGCAGGGCTTCACCGTCACGGTGCTGCTCACCTACGTGATGCCGGGCGCGCTGCTGTTCATTCCGCTGTACCAGTTGCTCATCGGGTGGCGGCTCACCGACTCGCTGTGGTCCCTGGTGGTGACGTACCCGACGTTCACGCTTCCGTTCGCCACCTGGCTGCTGACGGGGTACTTCGCGTCGATCCCCATCGAACTGGAGGAGGCGGCCCTCGTCGACGGCAGCACCCGCATCCAGGCGTTGTGGAAGGTGGTGCTGCCACTCGCCAAGCCGGGGTTGCTGGCGGTCGCGCTGTTCACCCTGACCAATGCCTGGAACGAGTTCCTCTTCGCCTTCGTGTTCATCACGAAGGACGACTACAAGACGCTTCCGGTGGGGATGCAGTCGATGATCGTCGGCGACGTCGTGCCGCAGGGGCAGCTCGCCGTGGCGTCGCTGCTCGTCAGCATCCCCGTGGTGCTCATGTACGCCTTCGGGCAGCGCTTCCTGACCGAAGGGCTCACGGCGGGCGCGGTGAAGGGCTGACGCCGAGAGTCATGTGAGCCTTGACACATCGACTCCGAATGAATGACTATGCGCTTAGTCAGCCAATCACCGTGGAGGACTCATGCGCGCCGGAATCGTCGTCACCGCTCGACCGGGAATCGAGGAACTCGCCGCGCGGGCGGAAGACCTCGGGTTCGCGAGTTTCTGGGTCTACGACACGCCAATGGTGAACGGGGACCCGTTCGTCGCCCTGGCCTTGTGCGCCAAGGCGACGAGCTCCATCAAGCTGGGGATCGGGGTCACCTCGCCCGCACTGCGGTCCGTGCCGGCGGCCGCCGCCGCGGTGTCCAGCCTGAACGCCATCGCGCCGGGCCGGCTGATCTGCGGCGTCGGCACCGGCAACACCGCCCGTCGGACGCTCGGGATGCTTCCCACGACGATGGCGCAACTGGAGGCGTTCACCCGTGCCTTGCAGGACCTCACCGCCGGTCGGGAGACCGGGTACACGGAGGGCACGCGCACCCGCGACATCAGGTTCCTGCACGTCGGGCAGCCGTACGTCAACACCGAGGATCCGGTGGAGTTCGTCGTCGCGGCCTTCGGGCTCAAGGCCGCGGCGATCGCCGGACGCCGTGGTGCCGGTCTAATCTCGTTCGGGCTCCTCGCCCCGGAGGTGTGGGGCGCGTTCCATGACGCGCGGCGGCAGGCGGCCCAGCAGGCCGGGCAGCCGGCCGACGTCGATTCCTACGTGATGACCTCGCTGCACGTGCTGGGCGAGGGTGAGGACCGCTACGGCGACGCGGCGAAGGACGCGATGGGCCACGTCGCCATGGCGCTGCTGATTTTCGCCGCGGACAACCCGTCGTTCGGGGAGTCGCTGGAGCCGGCCGAAGCCGACGCCGTCCAGCGACTCCTCCAACGACGCGGCACCACGGCGACCGCCACCGACCGGCACCGCACCCTGTACCGCAACTACCTGGGCCGCATCGACCCCGACGACCGTGACCTGGTCGTTCCGTCCCTTGTGGACAAACTCGGGCTGATCGGCACTGCTGACGAGTTGACCGAACGCATCGCCGCGCTCGAGGCCGCCGGCATTGACGAGATCGTCATCCAGCCGGTCGTCGATCCCGAGAAGGAGATGGTGGAACTGGCCAGGTTGATGGCCTGAGGCGACGCCATACCGGCCGTCTACCGGGCGGCCGGCACGGCGACCTGGGTCGCGAGCATGCGCGCCTCACGGGCGGCCTTGCGCGGGCCTTCGTGGAAGTCGGGCGCGGCGCAGGCGAACAGCGTCGTACCGGTCGCTCCGCCCAGAGCGCAGGCGTACACCGGCGAGCCGGGGTCGATCTCGTCGGTGATGGTGCCGCCCTCGACGACCCGGACCAGGCGCCCGCCGATGGCGTCGGCGATCCACAGTGCGCCTTCCGAGTCGAGGCAGGCGCCGTCGCCGGCGACCTGGACCTGCGCCAGCGATTCGGCGACGCCGCGTTCCGTCGGCAGCGGTCCGAACTCCGCCCAGACCCGCCGGTTGACGAGTTCGCCGCTGTCGGTGAGGTCGAACGCGCTCACGCGGTTACCGAACGTCTCCACGACCAGGAGCACGTTGTCGGGTGTGATCGCGCACCCGTTGGGGAACCAGAGGTCGTCGGCCACCTGGGTGACCCGCCCGTCGGGGTCGACACGGTGCAGCGCGGCCGGTTCCAACGGGTCGCCGGCCATCAGGTCGAAGCCGAAGTTGCCGACGTACGCACGGCCCTGTGCGTCGACGGCCATGTCGTTGCAATGCCCCGTCGCGTGCGGGCCCAGATCGCCGTGGACGACCATGGTCCCGTCCGGTTCGCGGCGCAGCACCTTCCGGTCCCGCATCGAAACGACGAGCAGCCGCCCGTCGGGCAGCCAGCCAAGGCCCGACGGCTGCTCCGGAACGCTGGCCTCCTCGCGCAGGTCGGACCCGTCCTCGCGCATCGACCGCACCTGGTAGCTGTAGAAGTCCGAGAACCACAGGCGCTCGTCACGCCAGCGGGGGGCCTCCAGGAAATGGAAGCCGTCGGCCACCGTCGTCATCTGCTGGGTCATGGTTGCACTCTCCTTCGTACGGGATGGCGGGTTGGGAGAAGGCCTTCCGGCGACGTTACCCATCGGCACGACGTGCTCGGAACCGGTCCGACAAGGCGCGCAAGCCGGGACTTTCGACGATCACGATGACCGCGAGGAGTGCGGCGTACAGCAGCTGGGTGGTGAAGTCTGGCAGCGCCGTGACCGCGACGATCTGCGCGAGCAGGGCCACCGACAGCGTGCCGGCGAGCAGACCCAGCGGGGCACCGCGGCCGCCCGCCAGGGACACGCCGCCGAGCAACGCGGCCACCGCGGCGAGGATCAGCGGTTGGAGACCCGGGTCCGGGTTGGCTGACGCGTAGCTGTAGCTGAGCAGGGCGCCGCCCAATGCGGCCAATGCTCCGGACACCGTGAAAAGCCAAACGATCAGACCGTCGACGGTGACGCCGGCAACGCGGCTGGCCCGCCGGTCGCCGCCGATCGCCCGCAGTTCCCGGCCCCACTTCGTGCCGCCCAGCACGACGGCGGCGATCACGAAAATCGCCAGCGTCAGGAGGCTTCGCGGCGAGAAGACCCCGGCCAGCGTCTGGTCGACCCACTGGGTCGCGTCGCTGTTCGGGTACGACTTGCTCAGCCCGCCCGACATCGCGTACGCCAGGCCGAGAAGCGCGATGTAGGTCGCGAGGGTGACCGGCATCGACGGGATGCGCAGGCGCGCGATCAGCCCGCCCTGGACGGCGCCGATGGCCGCACCGGCCGCCACGGCGGCCAGCACGCCGAGTGCCGGCGACGTCGCACCGGCCGAGACGGCGAGCATGCCGCCGACCGCGTACGAGCCCACGACCGACAGATCGAACTCCCCCGCGATCATCGTGATCCCGATCGCGAGGGCCAACAGGCCCAGCTGCGCGAAGCCCTGCAACGCGTTGTACACGTCGAACGGTTGTAGCGGCCGGCCGCTCAGCGCTGGTGCGCTGGCGAATGCGACGACGACCACCACCAGTGACACCACGGGTATCAGATGGTCCGGCTGCACCAGCCACCGGCGCCTCATCGATGGCTCCGCGTGGCGTGCAGATGGACGATGACGACGACTGCGAGCACGAGAATGCCCTTCACGAGGATCTGTATGCCCGTGGAGAAGCCACGCAGCAGCAGCACGTCGGAGATGACGGCGATGAGCACGGCACCGGCCAGGGTTCGCACCGCCGAGCCGCGGCCGCCGCTGATCGCTGTTCCGCCGACGAGGACCGCGGCGATCGCATCGAGCGTGAGCGTTCCGCCCAGCGTGGCGGTCGCCGATGTGTTGAACGACGCCAGGAAGACGCCGGTCAGGGCGATGCAGGCACCGAAGAATGCCCAGGCGATCACGGTGACCCGGCCCACCGGCAGGCCGGCGGCCCGTGCCGCGGCCCGATTGGAGCCGATCAGGTACAGCTGCCGACCCGGCGTCGTCCCGCGCAGCGTGAACTGGGCCAGCACGGTCACCCCGAGCAGCACGTAGACCGCCACCGGCAGGCCGAGCGGCGTCGAGTTGAGAACCTCGTACGCGACGACCTCCGGGTACACCGGCGTTCCACCGCTGAACCAGGTGGTGGTTCCCCCGATCGCGAACCCGGCTGCAATCGTGAGCACGATCGGATTCGCGTGCCAGTAGCCGATGACGGCGCCCTGCAGCCCGGTGAGCGCGACACCGGTCACCAGCGCGACCGGCACCGCCGTCACCAGCCCGTACTGCTGCGTCGCCAGGAAGAACATCCCTGCCACGGTCGCGGTCTGCGAGGTGGCCAGCGACACGCCCGAGCCGGCAATCATCACCAGCGTCGCGCCGACGGCGGTGATGCCGACGAACGCGGTCGACGCGAGGATGGCCCGCGCGTTGTCCAGGCTGAGGAACCGGTGTGTCGTCACGGCGAGCCCGACCAGCGCGACGAGCGCGATCAGGGGTAGGGCGAGGCTTACCACCGACGCGCTCGGCCGAACGGGAACCGCTGTCATTCGAGCCTCTGCGTCATGTCGCGCATCAGCAGGGCACCGTCCACGTCGCCTTCGTATCGGTTGACCAGCCGGCCGCCCCGCATCGTGACGATGACGTCACCGAGCTCCAGCAGCTCGTCGAGTTCGGTCGAGGCGAACATCACGACGAGTCCGGCGTCGGCCGCGCGGCGCAGGAGGTGGTGGATCGCCGCGCGCCCGCCGATGTCCACGCCACGCGTTGGCTCGTCCATCAGCAGCGCGAACACGTCGTCGCGGCCGAGGCACCGGCCGACGAACGCCTTCTGCTGATTCCCTCCGCTGAGCTCCGCCACGGCGTCGCCGAGTCGGGCTGCCGGCAGCCCGATCAGCTCGGCGAGCGCCCGAGCCGCGGCGTGTTCCCTGCGCGGGCGCAGGACGCCGGCGCGCACGAGGTGCGGGAGGCGGGTCGCGGTCAGGTTCCAGGCGAGCGACTTGTCGAGGAACAGGCCCTCGGACTTGCGGTCGTTGGAGAGGAACGCGACGCCTCGCCGAACGGCGGCGACCGGATCGCGCACCGGCACCGGGCGGCCGTGCAGTTCGACGGTGCCGGCGGCGGTGGGGTGCAGCCCCGCGACGGCGCGCAGGACGTCCGACGCGCCGCTGCCGAGTTGGCCGGCGAGGGCGTAGATGCGGCCCGCGTTGGCGGTGAGCGTGAGGTCCCGCAGCCGCCCCGGCACGCGCAACCGCGAGATCCGCAGCGCGTGCGCGAGGTCCCGGTCCGGCTTCCCGTCGGCGGCGAGCCGGCGGGGCGGTTCGCCGAGCATCTGGACGATCAGCGTGTCGACGGTCAGCTCGGCGGCCGGCGTGGTGGCAACCGTGCGGCCGTCGCGCAGCACGGTTACCGAGTCGCAGAGCTCGAGTACCTCGGCGAGGCGGTGGGACACGAAGATGACCGAGCAGCCGGTGGCGGCCACCGCCCGGCGGATCGCGGCGAACACCAACGAGCTTTCCACGTCGGTCAGGGTCGCCGTCGGTTCGTCGAGTATCACCAGCCGGGCCCGCTGGCTCAGCGCCTTGGCGATTTCGACCAGCTGCCGATCGCCGATGCTGAGGGCGGACAGCGGCTGGCCCGGGTCGATGCGCGAAAGGCCCATGTCGTCGAGCACCCGGCGGCAGCGGGCCAGCGCCGCCCGCCGCCGGTTGACAAGCGGCGCGTCGATGTCGCCGAGGAGCAGGTTCTCCAGCACCGTCAACGCCGGTACGACGCTGAGTTCCTGGTCGACGAGCGCCACCCCGGCCCGCTGGGCGGCCTGTCGGCTGCGCAGCTCGACCGGGGTGTCGTCGATGAGGATGCGACCGGCGTCGGGCGCCAGCTGGCCGGACAGCATCTTCACCACGGTGCTCTTGCCGGCTCCGTTGTGCCCGCACAGCCCGTGGATCTCGCCGGCGCCGACCGTGAACGAGACGTCTCGAACCGCGGCGACGCCGTGGAAGGCGCGGGCCAGCCCGTCGACGCGGATCACGCGTGGCTGCACTGCTCGGCGAACTTGTCCACGTTGGCGGCGGTGACCCGCTCCTCCTTCACGGTTTCGGACTGCGGCGGCTTCTTCCCGGTCAGGTAGCGCAGGGCGTAGTCGGCCGACTGCTTGGCGATCGTGCCGGGGTCCTCGGTGGCCGTGCCGTAGAGCTCGCCCGCCTTGATGGCGTCGATGCCGGCCTTGAAGCAGTTGCTGCTGGTGACGATCAGCCCGTCCTTGCCGGCCACCGGGAACCCGGCCTGCTTCGCCGCCTGGATGATCGGAAGCGCCATGTAGTCGGCCATGCCGTAGGCGGCCTGCACGCCGTCGCGACCGTGCTTGGCCAACAGCTGCTGGGCGATGGTGCCCGACAGCTGGGGATCCCAGTTGGCGTCCTGTTCGTCGACGACCTTGTACTGCGGAGCCGTCGCCATGACCTTGTTGAAGCCCTTCATCCGGTCCTGGGTGACGAGCATGGATTTCGTTCCGGTGAGGACGATGATGTTGCCCGATTCGCGACCCTGGCCCTTCAAGCCCTCGATGATGTTCTGCGCGGCATACTCCCCCAGCGCCTGGTTGTCGGAGAGCACCGACATCACCTCGCCGGCCACCGACGGGTCGGTTGGACCGTCGACGGCGAGCACCGGCACTCCGGCGGCCTTGGCCTTCTTGATCGGGGCCACCAGGGCCTGCGTGTCGAGGATCGCGAGCACGATCAGGTCGGGCTTCTGGGCCACCGCCTGGTTGAACTTCTGGACCTGCGTACCGGGGTCCATCGTCGTCATGTCGTTGATCTTGACGCCGGTCGGCGACAACTGCTCGGTGAAGACCTTGTTGAAGTAGGCCCCCCACGGGTTGCTGTTCCCGTAACCGACGAGGGCGATCGTCTTGCCCTTCAACGCCGACGAGCCGTCCCCGGACGAGGCGCTGTCGGCGGTGCCGCCGTTTCCACAGGCGGCGGCAAACATGGCCAGCCCGAGTGTGCCGGCGATGAGACCGAGGCGGTGCATGCGATCTCCTTCAAGTGGCGGGGGTGGGTCGTGGCTGGAGAATCGTGGATCAGCTCGTGACTAAGCGCATAGTCACCGAGTAAGGTGCGTGTGTCAAGGGTCACAACGGCCTGATCAGACGCCACGAACGGCATCGGTACGATCCACGAGACTCGAGGAGGCCACGACGGCCTCACGAAAGGACTCGGCCCCCTTCGAGGAAGCGACGGTCACGGATGGCAAGACGGCAGGCCCGCTTCACGGTCGACGATCTGGCGGACGACCCGCGGTTGAGCGACGACTCACCCGACCTGTGGAGCGAGGAGCTCGCCGAGGTCGCCCGCCGTCTGCTGACGTCAGCGGTGCGGTGCTTCGCCAAGAACGGCTACCACGCCACGACGACCCGGGACATCTGCGTCGGCGTCGGTCTCAGCCCCGCCGCGTTGTACGTGCACTTCGAGACGAAGGAACTGGTCCTCTACGAGATCATGCGCGCCGGACACAAGCAGGCGCTGGCTCACGTGCAGGGGCCGGTGGTCCTGGCGACGGAGGACTCGGCTGGCCGCCTTCGAGCCATCATCTCGCGGTACACCGCCTGGCACGCCCGCCATCACGTCGCCGCCCGCGTCTGCCAGTTCGAGCTCGCCGCACTCACCGCCGAGCACTACGACGAGATCCTCGACCTGCGGCACAAGACGAACGAGTTCTTCCGCGACGCCGTCACGCGCGGAGTTTCCGACGGTTCCTTCGCTCCGGTCGACGTCAAGCGGGTCACCCGCGCCATGCTGTCGCTCAGCATCGACCTGGTTCGGTGGTACCGGCTGGACGGCTCGGACTCACCGGACCAACTCGGCGAGTTCTACGCCGACCTCGCCCTGAAGCTGGTTGAGCACACGCCCCGTGCGACCCGGACGAAGCCGTAGCCGACACGTCATAGGTAGTGGTACCCGGCGGGTGACGTCACCCCGCTGCGGGGTTCGGCCGGATGCGCCAGCGACACGGTGGCACCGTGTTCGCCTGTGCCGCGGGCAATTCGCAAGCGCAGGTCGCCACCGTGCGGGGTGTCGGCGAGCGCGGCGTGCAGTGCGGCGATGGACCGCAGTTCGTAGTGTCCGGCGCGCAGGAGCACGTCGCCGGTGCGGATTCCCGCCCGGGCGGCGGGGCTGCCCGGTTGAGCACTGCGGACGAGGAGTCCGAGCGCGGGCGGTAGCCCGGCACTCTGCCGCACCGTGATGGTGCGGTGCACGGGAGCCAGGGTGAGACCGAGACGGCATCGCGCGTCGGGCGGCGGCGCCGATCCTTCGAATTCGACCAGGAGCTTGCGCAGCAGGCCGGCAAGTAGGCCGCGTTCGTCGTCGGTGAGGCCGGCCAGCATTCGAGCCTCGTTGTCCAGATGCGCCGGGATGACCCGCTCAGCCAGTTCACGGCCGCGGGGCGTCAGGGAGACGAGCGAGTTGCGCTTCGATTCCGGATCGGCGCTCCGGATGACCAGACCGGTTTCCACCATCCGGTCCACGCGCACGCTCACGGTGCCCGAGGTGAGGTCCAGTTCATCCATCAGGCGGCGTTGGGTGACCCCGGTTCCGTCGTCGACGCGGGCGAGCGTCACGAGGACCGCGAAGGTGGACGCCCCGAGGCCGTGCTCGGCGAACACCTGATCCAGCGCGGCGTCGATGTGGGCGCGCACGCGGGCCAGGCGGGCGACGAGAGCCACCGGGGAGAAGTCGAGGTCCGGACGGCGGTCGGCCCACGAGAACAGCAGGAGGTCGACCGAGTCGCGCGGAACGGCGTCGTCGGAGCCGTCTGGAACCGTCCGGCGCTCGTGCGGAGCCATGGCGTCAAGGCTAACGACCCGGCACTCTTGACAATAGCTTGAATCCAAGGTTTAGGCTCATGCTATCCGGCTGACCATCCGTCGAGAGGGGCACCCTGTGGCATGCGGCTGCACGATTCTCGAGGCGGTCGGCCGATGAAGATCACCGTTCTCGGTCCGGGGCGCATAGGCGGCAACATCGCCCGACAGCTGGCCGGGGCCGGCCACGCGGTCACCGTCACGTTCTCGCGC
>Ga0070664_100001421_pt1 | contig 19102 bp, 22 predicted proteins | sample KBSC73metaG_FD_65863 | JGI IMG/M metagenome (GOLD analysis project Ga0070664, IMG submission 65863) | Corn rhizosphere microbial communities from Kellogg Biological Station, Michigan, USA - KBS C7-3 metaG | ecosystem: Host-associated > Plants > Roots > Rhizosphere > Soil ... | reverse complement strand
CGATGTTGGCGGATGGCGCGGAACCCCTGTTGCTTCTCAGTCAAATCGTTCGCGTGTGGAGGCAGCTCTTTATTGGAAAGGGACTCTCCAGTCAGCGTAGCGCGAAGGAAGTGGCCGCAGCCGCTGGGATTCCCCCGTTTAAGGCCGGCGAATTCGTCGCTGGCTGCAAAAGATATGAATGGCGGCAGCTCGTTTTGGGGTTTCGAGAAATTCTGAATCTGGATCGAACCCTGAAGTCTTCCAGTCCGGACGTCGAAGCATGCTTCGACGTGGTGCTCTGGAAAATGACGAATTAGGCTGATGCCAGGGCGTTTACCGATTTTGTCAGGCGCGATTTGTATCGGCGGGCGGTGTTCTTTTTGATCACGCCCTTTTGTACGGACTTGTCAATCAGGCTGAATGTGCCGGGAAGAATTGTTTTTGCTTCTTCCGACTTTCCGGTTTCAATTGCAGATCTGAGTTTTCTCATCTGCGTTTTGAGCTTGTGGCGGTTGGATTGATTGAGAGCTTTGAGTTTCAGGCTCTGACGATGTCGCTTTAAAGCGGATGGATGATTTGCCATCGGATCTCCTTATGGTGCTTTACGAAAACGTTAATCATAGCATGCTATAATTCGCCCGGGTCTTGATAACTTAATGAAAAAGAGCATCAGGATCGGTGGCGGCATCGCCGAGTTTTTTGGAACCCACGACGGTAACATCAAATATCTCGAGTCACTTCTCCGCGTTCAGGTTCAAATCAAGGACGACACTCTCACCATCGATGGCACGGATGAGCACGTCGATCTGGTGGAGCGGATGATCGCCGATTACGTGCAACTGCGCGCGGAAGGTGTAAAGCTTTCCAATTCCGATTTGAAATCCGTCATCCGAATCATATCGGAGGACGCTACTCAGAGTCTTCGGGGTGTGGTGACAACATCCAAACAGGTTGTCGCCGGCAAACGCAGCCTGACTCCGAAGACCCTCAATCAGAAACTTTATCTGGAGGCGATCGAAAGGAACGATCTCGTCTTTGGTATCGGGCCGGCGGGAACAGGAAAAACCTATCTGGCCGTCAGCATGGCGGTACGGGCTCTGACGGAGAAAAAGGTGAACCGCATTGTGCTTACGCGGCCTGCGGTTGAGGCTGGCGAGCGGCTGGGATTTCTTCCGGGCACCTTGCAGGAGAAGATCGATCCCTATCTCAAGCCCCTCTACGACGCCTTGTATGACATGCTGGATATCGAACGCGTGGATCGCCATCTGGAAAGGGGTGCAATTGAAATTGCGCCGATCGCGTTCATGCGAGGACGGACGCTCAATGATTCTTTCGTTATTCTGGATGAAGCCCAGAATACGACCGCGGAGCAGATGAAGATGCTTTTGACGCGAATCGGGTACAACACGAAAGTCGTTGTGACTGGGGACGTAACGCAGATCGATTTGCCATCTGGCAAGATGTCGGGCCTCGTTGAGGCGGAGAAGATTATTAGCGGAGTCGAGGGCATCGCGTTTGTCCACTTTAACGACAGAGATGTCGTACGTCACCCGCTGGTACAACGCATCGTTCGTGCATACGAAGCGTATTCCGCTGATGGAATAGCTCGCCAGCAGCCCCTGCGATTCGGTTCTGGAGATGACACCATCCCCAGTGCAGAATAATTCCCCGACTAAGTCCCGGAGCAGGGAAATGCGTGATGATGCGACTTCAAACAACCGTCTTGTCTTGAACAAGCAGAGGAAGCACGCGATTGACATGGCAGATATCAAAACGTTTCTTTCGGAACTGACTGACTATCACGGAAAACCTGCCATGGCATTTACGGTAGTCCTTATTGATGATGAAGCAATGCAGGGCTACAACCGGAAATATCGGGGTTTTGACAAAACAACGGATGTTCTCTCCTTCGATGGCGACGGAGACTATCTCGGAGACATTCTGATATCTGTTGAAACGGCTTTTGCTCAGGCACGCAAGTCGTCCGTGCTGACTCTGAACTCCAACATCCGTCGCCTGGCCCTCCATGGTTTTCTCCATCTCAGCGGATATGATCACGAAATCGATAATGGAGAGATGCGCGCGATTGAGACTCGCCTGCGTCGAAAATTCAAGTGCTGACAGGTACTGAGTTTCTGATCTCCCTCGTGTTTGTGATCGTTCTGCTGCTGCTTTCGATTGTCGATATAGCGTTCAGCAACGTGAACAAAATCACTGTTCGCCGCCTAATGGAAACGCCGAGGGCGAAGCATGTTCCACAGCTGGCAGCTTTGGTGGAATGCCGGAACGAAGTGCTGATGTCGATTCACATCTTGATTCAGGTGCTGCTGGTCGGCGCAGCTGTGTTTCTCTTTGCCGCATTTGAACGCCGTGAGATTCGATATCTTGAAGGGATGCCCGGAACGATCCTGCTGATGCTCGTGTTGATTCTCCTGTTTCGACAGCTGCTGCCGAGACTCATTGCGGCGAGGAATCCCGAAATCCTGTTGATTCGAATCTTTCCCCTTGTCCGCGTATCACAGATGATCATGCGTCCGTTTGCCCGCGTACTCACGGCGGTTCTGAATTACTTCAATCGCTGGGAAGAAGTCATGGAGCCGGACAAGGAAGAAGAGACTTCGGAAGAGGAAATTCAGGCATTCATCGATGCCGGACAGGAAGAAGGAATTCTCGAGCACGATGCCGGCGAAATGATTCAGTCCATTGTGCAGTTTGGCGACAAGGTCGCCAGGGAAGTGATGACTCCGCGAACGCATATTGTGGCGCTGGATATCAATTCTCCGGTGGAGAGACTCTTGCAGTTGATTACGTCTCGCCGCCACGCAAGAATACCCGTGTTTCGCGATGACCTGGATAATATTGAAGGCGTTATCCACGAACGCGACTTGCTCCGGGTCTGGCAGCGTGGCGAGAAACTCGACTCGCTGCGTTCGCTTGTCAATCCCGTACATTTCGTTCCTGAGACCAAGCCCGTCAACGATCTGCTTCAGGAAATGAAAGAGAAGGGGGAGCAGATGGTACTTGTCGTCGACGAATACGGCGGAATTTCAGGCCTGGTTACCATTCAGGATCTCGCTGAGGAAATTCTGGGTGAAATGAATGACAGAGACTCCGTTGGTGAAAAGATTGCAGAGGAAAGTCCCGGAGTTTTCATTGTCCCCGGAAGTCTTGAACTAAGTTCGCTCAACGAGACACTTGGAACTCCATTCGTCGAGGACACCGAATGCACAACTGTTGCCGGCGCCGTTGTCGAACTCTTCGGCCGGTTACCGTCTGGAGGAGAGAAGATCGAACACAAGGGAGTTGCCGTCGAAGTGCTGGACGCAGACCGCCGCAGAGTTCACCGTTTGCGAATGAGACTCCTTGTTCCGCGAACTGAAGAGAAGCCCGAATCCAAACAAAAAAATGCCTGAACATCCCGGCCGGTCCGGATTCGTAACAATAGTGGGCCGACCAAACTCGGGAAAGTCCACTCTCGTCAATTCGCTTGTCGGGGAAAAAATTTCCATTGTCACCGACAAGCCCCAGACCACTCGCAACGTTATTCGAGGAATCGTGACGCGCCCTGAAGGCCAGGTCGTTTTTCTCGACACTCCCGGAATTCATAAGCCGATCCATCGTATGAATGATCGGATGATGCAGGCTGTTCGAAATTCGATGGGGGAAGTGGATGTACTCGCATTGATTGTCGATGCGTCCGTTCCGTTTGGAGGTGGGGATGAATATACGCTGGAACTCATCAAGCCACTGACACTTCCCAAGATCCTCTTGTTCAACAAAATCGACAAAGTGAACAAGAGAGATTTGCTGCCCAGGATCGATCATTACAGCAAGATTCTGAATTTCGAGGAAGTCGTTCCGATTTCGGCGCGCACCGGCGAAAACCTGGAAGCTTTCCTCAGGGCAGTTTTCAAATATTTGCCATCGGGTCCACAGTTTTATCCCGAGGATCAGTTCAGCGATCAGCAGGAACGGACCATGACCGCGGAGATCATCCGTGAAAAGCTGATCCTGCTGACGCGTGACGAACTGCCGTATTCCACTGCCGTTGTTATCGATCGCTTCGAGGAGGCAGAGAAGATTTATCGAATTTATGCCACCATCTTTGTCGAGCGCGAATCACAGAAGGCCATCGTCATTGGTAAGGGTGGACTCTTGATGAAGGAAATCGGAACTGCTGCTCGTCACGAATTGGAATCGTTTTTTGGCCTGAAAGTTTTTCTGGAACTGCACGTCAAGGTGAGTAAAGGCTGGCGCGATGACGAATCCACGCTGACACACCTGGGTTTCCCGAAGTGAGTGGATGACGGAGAATCGTTCCTGCGTTGCCGACGCGGTCTATGACCGCGCCGGATCCTTCTGTGGTGGCAGGCCGTCACAGAGCGCCTGCAGGCTGGATGGGGAGCATGAAGATTGGACACGATGAAATTTATGAAGTCATTGCTCGAATTCCGTCGCGTCGGGTTGCGACGTATGGGCAAATTGCCGAACTGGCGGGAATTCCCGGACAAGCGCGGAGGGTTGGATATGCGTTAAGCGCCCTTGCTGCAGATACCAGTATTCCCTGGCATCGGGTTATCAACGCGAAAGGGATGATCAGTCCCCGCTCGGGTTCCGGCTCCGGTAAGCTTCAGCGCCTCCTGCTGCAGAAGGAGGGAATTGTCTTCGATTCTTCAGGACGATTCGACCTTACCCGTTTTCAGTGGAGGACTGGTTAGCGCGGGCGCTCCTACGGGCAGTTCGGTCCCCAGGTGTTGTATGGAGTTTGCCCATCGCTGGATATCAGAGAAGATGCGCTGCAGACATTTCCCATTCCGCTTTCAGTCTGATCCGTGTACGAAACGCCACTATCCATTTTGGGTATCCAGTCCCGCATTCCCGTTATGGGGTCCACCGGGATTTCCCGGAAATAATGCGCATCGACGAGATCCTGAAGCGACTGCGGGGCCTTCTTCTTGTCGGCCGTGTATTGATCGATGACTTCGTTGATCGCCCGCTGGTTGTCAAGTAGAACGGTTTCCTTCGAACGCAGCAGCACTGCCTGATACATCGGTATGGCGATGGCGACCAGAATTGCGATGATCGTCATCACGATCATCAATTCGAGGATTGTGAATCCGTCCTGTTTACCAGTCTTTATATTTCGTTCCATCCATTGCCGTCCCACTTGATTTTGTATGAACGTCGAAAACATCCTGTCCACCCCACGAACCGGCGGTAGGGTCGTCCTGATCCGAGCGCAGGTCCCAATCCGTATTGCACCGGCATTCGCTCATTGGATCGATCGGAATGGCGCGCAGGAAATAAATCTTCTTTCCCACTGCGGTGAGCAGATCGACGCCGTTGGCAAGCGTTTCCAGATCCGGTGGGTAACCATTTGCCATCGCGTCTGCCATGATCTGCCCGCTGTCTGCAGCCAGCTTGTAGCGATCGATGGCCGTGCGCATGTCACGAAGGGCTTGCCGCAGTTCCTTTTCCTTTTCGCGTTGTATCGTGTTCCTTGCGAGCGGGAGCGCAAGCCCAACGAGAATGGAAACCAGCGCGACTGTGACGATAAGTTCTACAAGCGAAAATCCGCCTGTTCGTTTTCTGCTCATTGAACCGTGATTCTTGTTTCCACCGCGGCTCCCGTACGCATGATCTGAGTGGAGTCGCGCAATTTAATATCCGTCACGCGAAGAAGGGAATCGCCCTTCTTGTCTTTCGGCACGACCGTCAATGTGATCAGATTCCCGGTGCCTGCAAGTGCGGCAGCGTTTGGAGGCCTTTCAATTCGGACATGAGCCCTGCCGGCATCCGACTCCACTTGTTGCACCACTGCAATCAACTGGCCATCCCGGCTCAGGAATCCCCCATCGGCAATTTGGCTGATCGATATGGACCCGGGATCGAATGTGAGCGTGAGTTCAGCACCGGAAATATCGGCTCCATTGACGACGATATTCACCGGTGTAGCTTTCTGAGATGCCATCACTGCCTGATTCGAGGGAAATGAGATTGAGGCGGTAGCCTGCGCCGGCCCCGCCGAAGCGATGCCAGGAGGAATCAATGGACTCTGTGGCGCCACACTCGAGGTCAGCTGTAGTGGCGTTCCAAATGCCGGCTGTGCGGACGCCACACTGGGAGGATTCAAAGGATTTTGTGGCGTCACACTGGATGTCGGCTGTACTGGCGTCCCGAATGCTGGCTGCGCCGGGGCAGGACCAGGAGCTGTTGCATTGGGCCGCGGTGCGACCGGTTCGGTAGCATTGGGTCCGATAACCTTCAGTGATGGAAGACGTGGCTGAGTTACAGTTCCCACATCCAGGGCAATCATGTCCTGGGCGGTGACGTCCGGCATTTTGAGGATATGCGGCGTAAGCATGATGATGATTTCCACATCATTGCGCTGCTTGTTTTCGCGACCAAAAAAGTATTTCAAGACCGGAATGTCCTTCAACAATGGAAGTCCGGTCATGGATGTCTGCTCCAGCTGGCTGATCAGCCCGCCAAGAACGTTTGTTTCTCCTTCTTTGAGGCGAATGGTATGAACAATGTTTCGATCGGTGAAGCTTGGTGAAATCGTGTTCCCCACCTGCCTGTCTTCAGCCAAAGCCTTGACGTCGACGTTCACCTGAACCGAGATCTCACGATTCAAGAGCACCGTCGGAGTGATCACCATCGTGACACCAACGTTCGTGTACGAAACCGCTGTTGTTGTGGACCCTCCTGCGAGAGTCGGCTGGGTGTTGGATGTCTGAATGGGGATATTCGAACCTACAAGCAGCGTCGCCTGCTGTCCGCTTGTTGCGCGCAATTGAGGATTCTGAATCAACGTTGTCAGAGAACTGGTTGCGAGAAAAGACGCGAGAGTCTGTGGAATCGTCAATGCAAAGCTGTCTGGCCCGATGGATTGCAATTCGCGAAGCGTTGCCGAGTTTGCGCCTGCCGTTACCGCCGCAGGCACTGTGCTGCCCGCCGGGACAAATGTAAGAGCGGTGCTGGCCGGAGGCGTGATGCCGAGTTGCCTCAACAGGCCTCGATCCACTTCCATGATGGTCGCTTCGATAACGACCTCACCTTTACCCTTGTCCAGTGCGTACGCCAGTTTCTCCGCCATCGCTACCTTGTCCGGCGAGTCTTTGATGACGAGGGCGTTTAGCGGGGGGTAGGCCGTCATGACCGTGATGTTCAGGTTCTGGCGAACCTGGTTCATGATGTCGTTCAGCTCCTGAGTGGAAGTCGGATTACTCAGGTAAATCACCTTCAGTACAACTTCTTCAAGGTCGCGCCGCTTGGTGCTGCTGTCTTCGATGATCAGAATGGTGTTCTTGTCGACAACCTGCCACCAGGTTTTCGTTTGAACATTCAGGATGTCCAGAGCCTGATAGAAACTGACATTGTCCAGATCGAGCGTAACGGTCGGGGGCGCAAAAGTTCGCAGGTCCCGGTCAAAGAGGACATGGATCCCCGCCATTTCGCCGATTGTCTCGAATGCAGTTCGGGTCGGCTGCGAAAGATGGATGGTGATTGGAACTTTCAGCGTGGGTTCCAGTTGAGACTGATAGGAAAGCGTCCGAGTCGACGCACGAATGGATTCGAAAGTCGGCGCCGGGGCGGGCGGCGCTCCAGGCAGTCGGCCGGCTATAAGTTCAGTGACCCTCTCCAGTTCCTGTGCAGCGAAGTCATGAGATGGGTCAATTTCCTTTGCACGAGCAAACTCCGTTTTCGCCGATTCCAGTTCGCCCTGTTCGAGCGCGTTCTTGCCCTTCTGGAAATGAACATAGGCGGCGGCGAATCGGGCTCGCTCATACTTCACCCGGTATTCCGTGTTTTCCGGATCCGCGTCCAGCGCCTTCTTGTACTGGACCATGGCGGTTTCGTAGTCCCGGGAAATTTCGGCTTTCCCGCCGTTGTTAAAGGCCGATTTGCCTCCGCCACAACCGCACAGACTGGCAACGATCAAAACCGTGCCGAAGATTTTGAGTCTATAATGAGCATTCATAATGATTGATCAAAGGAAAAGAATCTTCGCAGTCAGTCTGTGGCTCCTCGATTTGCTGCTGACCTTGATTAGCTTCTTTCTCGCCTATCGCCTCCGCCTTCTTGTTCCCATCCCTGGCTATACTGTCATGAAAGTCCAGGTTTACCTTTGGTTACTGCCAATTATTCTTCCGACCTGGGCAATCATCCTGCCTTTGTTCCGAGTCTATTCTGATCCTGCCATGCGTCCGCTGGATCAAATCGTGCGGCTGACTAAGGCGATCGTCATTGCGTGGCTTGTCGTGGGGACGCTTCAACTATTTGTAGACCCCCAAGCCACCAGCCGTTTGATGATCTTCTTCACCCTCGGCATCAACTACTTTCTCCTTATTTCATACCGGGTCCTTCTCCTGAAACTGAAAAAACATAGTGCACTTGACGTTCGTCATGTTGCAGTTGTGGGAAGCAGTCCAGCCGCCTCCGACTTCGGACACCGAATTGAAGCACATCTGGACTGGGGGTTGAAGCTGATTGCGGTTGTCGCACCGAAGCACGTTCGCGCCCTCCTCGAAAAGGGTGGAGTGGACGAACTAATCATTGTTGCGGACAAGGACAGCCTGGATGACTTCAATGAAACATTTCTGCTCTGCGAGGAAATGGGAGTGACCACACGCGTCGTTCTCAATTTCTTCCCGCATTCGTTTTCTCGAATGGAACTACTCCGATTCGACGGGATGCCACTTCTGTCATTTAGTACGACTCCAACGAACGAAGTTCTGTTGATACTGAAAAGAATCATGGACATATCCGTGGCATCCATGGTGGCCCTGGTGACCCTGCCTGTGACACTTATCAGCGCAATTCTAATCAGGCTGACATCGCCAGGCCCCGTTCTTTTTAAGCAGGAAAGATGCGGCCTCAATCGGCGTCCTTTCACAATGTACAAACTTCGATCCATGGTGGATAACGCCGAACAGGTTCGATATGAGCTTGAAGTCCTCAATGAGATGGATGGCCCCGTATTCAAATCGTCCAAAGACCCTCGCATTACCAAACTCGGCCGGTATCTTCGCCGGTTCAGCATCGACGAATTTCCGCAACTCTATAATGTGCTTCGAGGGGATATGAGCCTCGTCGGCCCCCGTCCTCCCTTGCCACAGGAGGTTGCACGATATGAACGATGGCAACGCCGGCGGCTCAGCATGAAACCCGGCCTGACATGCCTCTGGCAGATCAGCGGGCGTAACGAAGTCAGCTTTAAAGACTGGATGAAGCTCGACCTCAGCTACATTGACAACTGGTCGCTGCTGCTGGATTTAAAAATTTTGATCAAGACTGTCCCTGTGGTTCTCTTCGGCAAGGGGGCGAAGTAATTTGTTGCTCAGGTGAACCGCGGTATAATCCCCGCTGTCCATACCTGAAGAGGTCATCCTATGAAACGAAATCTTGCCAGTGCATGTTTTCTGGTGTTTTTGGCCGCGCACGTCTTTGCCGCCGGAAAGGATCCTGAATTTAAGGTGGCCGATGGAAAAGTTTCGATTCAGGCAGAAGCCATTACCCTGAAGCAGTTTCTTCAATATTGGGACGCTGCTACAGGTATGACTTCAAAGGTAAATCCTCAGCTTGCCAACGAGAAAATCAGCGTTCGACTGGAAGGTCTCGATTTCAATACCGCAATCCGTAAAAGCTTTCAGGGTCAGCCGTGGAATTGGGCAGTCGTCGATGGCAAGGGCATCAATGTCATTGATCGTGCCACAGCCGTGACTGCAACTGCCGGCGGACCGTCTGCGCCGATACAATCTTTTAGCGACACCCGGAATGAACCTCCCCCTCCACAGCCGCAACTGACGGCACCATTTGCACAATCGGCTCCGGTTCCCCCTCCGGTTCCTGCTAACGCAACCCCTGCGGCCGCAACTCCTGCGAACCAACCCGCAGGTGCCGTGAATCTTCCACCGGCCCAGGGTGGGCCGGCGCCGCCGACTCAGATCTTTCAGCCGCTCGGAACGCCTCTCGGTGGGGCTTTACCGACTGTTCAGCCCGTACGGTGAGTCTGGATATCGCGGTCAACCGTCAAGCGTTCCATAATTACGAAATTCTGGAAAGATTTGAAGCGGGTATGGTACTTACCGGCACCGAAATCAAGTCCGCCAGGGATGGGCGAGTCAATCTGAAGGATGCCTATGGATTGGTGAAGTCGGGAGAAGTTTGGCTGCTGAACTGCCACATCAGTCCCTATTCTCACGGAAACTTTTCCAATCATGACCCCCTACGGACCCGAAAGCTTTTGCTCAACCGCAGCGAAATTCGCCGCCTCATCGGAAAGACCGTCGAAAAGGGACTAACGCTTGTCCCCCTTCGCGTCTATCTAAAGGGCGGTAGACTGAAATGCGAAATTGCTCTGGCGAAAGGGCGCAAGCTTCACGATAAGCGGGAAGTGTCGCGTCAAAAAACGATCGATAAGGAGGCCAAACAGGCCGTCAGTGATCGGAAGTAGCAGTCGTGTGATCGGGCGATGTCCGTCGATGAAACACGAACGTTAAATCGGGGATTGCGTGCCGTCATCGACCGAGCCTGCAGGAGATTTAAGGATTCTGTAATGCCTGAAGAACTTCCAATCTATTCCAATACGATGTTGCGAACGGGTCTTCAGTTCGCCGATCTGGCCCGGTTCAAAGACCTGGATTTATCTGAAGCCTGGTCGAAATCGGACGATATTCTCGCGCAGATGGAAGGCGCTTCCGACGTTGCCGGCGCACGCTCGGCCGTGCACGAATCCACCAAGAACGAACTCCTGAAGGTGCACTCTCTTTTATTCCGGGGTCGGCCCGGCGCTGGTCGATTTCGATCTCTCGAACTGAAACCGATCTATCGTGGTCAGGACTGCGCCCCCCCGCAGTTCATCGATCGTTCCATCGACAACCTGGAAATCTGGCTCGCCGCGGACAGCTTCAAGGAAATTCATCCCATCGAACGATGTGCTTTAACGATTACTCGAATCCTCGACGTCTGGCCCTTTGAATATGGGAATCTGACAACAGCGATCGTCTTTGCAAATAAAACCTTGAACGACGCCGGCCTCGCACCGTTTTTCGTCCTGCCGGAGCACAAAGCAGAGTTTGAAAAAGTTGTTGCGAGCTCGATGATCATTGAAATGCAGCCGCTGATCAACGCGATCTATCAGACGGTGAAGCGAGAGATGGCGCAGTTTGAAAAATGATGACCGGTATTCCCGGCAGATTCGATTCACACCCATCGGAGCAGAAGGACAGCTGAGAATTGGCAGCGCGCGTGTCGCCCTGATCGGCGCCGGCGCACTGGGCAGCGTCTCTGCGGAATTGTTGGTGCGTGCGGGCGTCGGCTTTCTCAGAATCATCGACAGGGATTTCGTCGAACTTTCCAACCTCCAGCGACAGTCCCTTTACGATGAAGAGGATGTGCGGAACAACCTGCCCAAAGCTGTTGCTGCAGCTGCCAAATTGAAGCGCATCAATTCGACCATCCACGTTGAACCCATCGTGGACGACGTCAATCCTGTTACGGTGGAAGATTATATTAAGGATGTCGACCTGGTTCTGGATGCACTCGATAATTTCGAAACTCGATTCGTCATCAACGATGCCTGTGTCAAACACACACGCCCATGGATCTATTCATCAGCGGTGGGAAGCTATGGCCTGGTCATGCCGATCATCCCCGGGAAGTCGCCGTGCCTTCGTTGCCTGATCGGCAGCCTGCCTGCGCCTGGGTCCTCACCAACTTGTGACACCGATGGCGTGATTGGCCCGATCACGCACGTCATTGCATCCATCCAGGTTGCCGAAGCCTTAAAGTGGATTACCGGAAATGGTGAAGCGAAGAACCTGGAACTCATCACATTCGATGTATGGACGCATCAGTTTCATCGAGTGGCGTTAGGTGCGGAAGCCATGAAAGCGTGTCCAGCTTGCGCCGAAGGCCGATTCGATTACCTGGACGGCAGTCCTTTGCGCACCGTCACCCTTTGCGGTCGCAATGCCGTCCAACTGATTCCCGGAGTCCGAAGCGATATGAACTTTTCCCAGTTGTCCAATTCCATTGGGACTTCCGGCACCGTTCAATACAACGAGTTCCTCTTGCGGTGTTCTTCGCCGCCTTTCGAACTCACTGTCTTCAAGGACGGTCGCGCTATCGTAAAAGGTACTGAAGATCCAGGTATCGCTCGCTCTGTTTACACGAAAATCGTCGGCACCTGACTGGCACAGGCCAGTTTCGGATTAATCTACTGTCGACTTTCAAGAATTATGGTGCCCACTGCGGTCGAGGAAGCGGGCACGTGATAGAACCGGTAGACCTCCTTCACGTTGTCGCCAAGCGCACCGCGCATGATGAGCCACATCACCAGTTCGATCGCTTCGGCGCCCGCGTCACGAAGGTATTCCAGCGGCGATATTCGCACGAGACGTTCGGGATCGCTGGAGAGTCCATCCAGAAACGACTGGTCGAATTCTTTGTTTACGAGTCCGGCTCTTGGCCCTTGAATCTGATGCGACATGCCGCCGGTGCCAAAGATGACAACCTTCAAGTCCTCGTGCCACCCTTCAACTGCTTTCCGGATCGCTTTGCCCAGCATGTAACAGCGATGTCCAGTCGGAGCGGGATATTGAATGACATTTACCGCAAGCGGAATGACCCGGCACGGCCATGCCTTCGGCTGTCCAAACAAAAGCGTCATCGGCGTCGTCAGCCCATGATCCACCTGCATCTCATTGACGATTGTCATGTCGAACTCGTCGAGCACAAGGGATTGAATCATGTGTGACGCAAGTTCGGGATACCCCATGACCACCGGCACAGGACGCGCACCCCAGCCCTCATCGGCGATCTTGAATTCCTCTGCACATCCCAGTCCGAAGGTTGGAATGATTTTAAAATCGAATGCGTTCACGTGATCGTTATAAACCATGATGACGACATCGGGCTTCGTTTCGGCCATCCATTTCTTGGCCGGCTCATACCCCTTGAACAGCGGCACCCAATACGGTTCGCCGGCTTTACCATTGTCGACAGCGGCGCCGATTGCCGGAGTATGCGATGTTCCGACTCCAGCGATGATTTTCGCCATCAGTCTTTTCCCTTCCGTTCAGATTTGGAACGCCACCCATCCGGCGACCGCCCACCTGCCAACATCATTGCGACATAATCCTTCTCTTCCATGCCCGTCATCTGGGATGCCATAAACTGATAGGACTTGCCGTCGGTGAAAGCGAGCTTGGCAAGCGCATAGGAAACGCCGCCAAGTTCAAGCAGTTTGTTCCAGTCCCGATGGAGAACCGCGTCGCGCTGTTCGTCGGTCATTCCAAATTTCAAAGTATATGTGCCTTCGTCGGCGAGAAACTCCTTGCGATTCTCGGCCTTCATCAACGAATAGAGAAACTCGTTCAGGCGATATCCAATGCGCGCGCGCTGGGCATCAAATACCCAGGTTCCGGGGATATCCTCGTAGTCTTCAGGTCTTTGCGTCATTCCAACATCCTTTCCATCAATCCGGAGCTGCGCTCGAAAGCCGCCCATATTTTGGCACGGGAATGCTCGTTCCCCATGCTTATTGCCGGATCTTTTTGTTTCTGTGAAACGTGCTCTGGACATGCGTACGTGCGTGATTCCATCCCCTTCTGCGTTATTATCGAGGCTATGTCTCACGCGTTCCGGGTCTCGTTTTCAGGCAATGCTGCCAGTTTCCTCTGCAATTCATGGATGTAGCCGCATGGCGCCGCGAAATGCGAGCGCGCCTGATTGACGCCCGGCTGGAAATCTCCCCGGAAGAACACGAACGTTTCAGCCGAACCATCGAAAACCGCATCGAGGGGATTCTCGACTCCCTCCCTCCGCAGATATTGAGTGCTTACTGGCCCTTCAAAGGCGAAGTGGATCTACGTCCATTGATGAGGCGACTGCAAGCCAAAGGTTGGGTTACCGCGGTTCCGTCTGTTGTCCGGCGACGGAGTCCTCTTGAATTTCTGGAATGGGCGGACGGGATGGAAATGGATCTCGGGCCGTACGACATTCCGGTGCCTCGTGACCGTAAAGTCGTTCGCCCCACCGTCGTGATTGCACCTCTGGTGGCATTCGACAGGAACAATTACCGTCTGGGATATGGTTCCGGTTTTTTTGACATCACGCTGGCAGCATTACAACCGCCTCCCTTGACGATCGGAGTGGGCTTCGAAATTACCGGCGTCGAAACGATTCATCCTTTGCCGACCGATATTCCATTGAACCTCATCGTCACCGAAGCCGGAGTGTGGAAGCCTGGACGGAAAATAACAACGTCAACGCCGCCGATACATTAGAGCGATCGGGCGATACGCGTAAAATCCTTCCATGAAAATTCTTTTCCTTCACGGATGGCATTCCGTTCCGGGAGGCGTCAAGCCGGTCTTTCTCAAGGAGAGCGGACACACCGTACTTAATCCAGCACTGCCAGACGACGACTTTGACGAGGCTCTCCGAATTGCTCAAGATCAATTCGACAGGCACCATCCCGATGTGGTCGTCGGATCAAGCCGCGGTGGTGCGATAGCGATGAATCTTCGGCGAGTTTCGGTGCGGCTGGTTCTATTGTGTCCGGCCTGGCGCTGGTTTGGATCCGTTCAGGTTGTGAAGCGCGGAACCATCATTCTGCATTGCCGGAACGACAACGTCGTGCCGTTTTACGATTCCGAGGAATTGGTGCGGACCAGCGGACTCCCTGGCGATGCATTGATCGAGACAGGTTCCGACCATCGCCTGGCCGATCCAGAGTCCCTTCAATTAATGTTGAAAGCCTGCGAACGGGATTTTTTCTGAACCGCGATTTGGATTGCGACCTTCCGCGACCCGCGACAGCCAAACTGTATTAAATTCTATTTGGGGCTGCTGTCCGCGGTGAGCGACTCGACGCTGGAACAGGAGCGACCAAAAACCAATGAAGAGTAAGTGCCATGGATAACAAACAGGTTGCGGCGCCAGACAGTACCGCGGTGAGGGTTGCATTGTGGAGAGGGCTGCACGTCGAAATCGATCCGCCGCCGCATGTGTTTGAAGACGAAGTCGGAGTGAAGCTGGCTGCACCGGACGAGGGATGGCAAAGCCGTCCGGACATGAGCGAGTTCACGCGGCCTTTCCGTGCCTCCATCGTGGCACGAGCCCGCTTCATCGAAGATCTCGTCGCGGAACAAGTGGATCAGGGTGTCGGGCAGTACGTGATTCTCGGAGCGGGTCTGGATACGTTCGCGCAGCGCCGACCTGAGGTCGCCTCGCGTGTGCGCGTATTCGAGATTGATCGGCCCGGACCTCAGGCCTGGAAGCGCCAGCGCCTCGTCGATCTTGGATACGGTATACCGTCGTACTTGCGGTTCGTGCCAGTGGACTTCGAGGCGGGAGACCCGTGGTGGGAGCGACTAGCCTCGTCGGGATTCGATTCGCAGAGATCCGCGATCTTCGCGTCCACCGGTGTCAGCATGTACCTGACCCGAGATGCCAACATGGCGGCAATGCGCCAGATTGCTTCGCTCGCTCCAGGGTCCACGCTTGCCATGTCGTTCCTGCTTCCGATCGAAATGACGGATCCCGAGTTGCGTCCTGCGATGGAACGCGCAGTGGCAGGATCGCAAGCAAGCGGTACGCCTTTCATCAGCTTTTTCACACCGGCCGACATGCTGGCGCTGGCCCGCGATGCCGGCTTTCGAAAGGTCCAGCACGTTTCATCGGCCACGCTGGCCCAGCGCTACTTCGCGGACAGGACAGATGGCCTTCGTCCGCCAAACAATGCAGAAGAACTGCTTGTGGCAACCACCTGAGGTTCATCATTTTCCAGGTATGAGAAACATTTCCATTGAGACATCCACCCACGGTCGCGTGCTCATTAAGGATGCTGGTGTTTCGCCATCGGACGCCCGCTTCCTCGTCGGCTTCCATGGCTATGCGCAGAATGCAGAGGACATGCTCGCGGAACTCGATCATCTTTCCAACCGCAATGCATGGACACTCGTATCCGTACAGGCGTTGCACCGATTCTATCTGCGAGGTGACGAAAGAATCGTCGCCAGCTGGATGACGCGACAGGACCGCGAACTCGCAATCGCCGACAACATCGTTTACATCGACCGTGTGGTCCGTTCACTTGTGGCGGAAGCGCCTCAGGCTCCGGTGGTCTTCGTCGGATTTTCACAGGGCGTCGCTATGGCTTACAGGGCCGGCGTTCTGGGCGCCCACCGCCCTCGAGGTGTCATTGCCATCGGCGGTGACATTCCACCTGATGTGAAGACATCGCCCTCAAACAAATTTCCTCCAATCCTTGTCACGGCCGGAGAGAGTGATCGATTTTACCCTCAGGCGAAAGTCGAGGCCGACGAAGCATTTCTAAGATCCGCTGGCGTCCAATTTGATGTTTTTCGGTATCAGGGCGGGCACGAGTGGACCGATCCGCTGCGCGAGCGGATCGATCAGGCGCTTGATCAAATAATCCGCGATCGTCCAACTCTTTGAAACATCCGGCGTAACCTTTTGCTCCAGAGATTCGTATAGATGAACGAGTTTATATGAAGCGCTTTATCTGGTTATTATTCATCATTTTGATTGCGGTTCCAGTATTCGCCCAGGACGAAGGTGAAAGCGGTGGCCCCGAAGGTGGAGCACTTTCCGACGAAGGTCCGGTCGCCGAAATTCAAAGCCGTCCTAAAGTCGATCCCCTGGCCGATTTGCGGAGCTGGCTCGTCAAAGCGTCCGCTCCTCCCATGGCGAAAGCCCAGGAAAAGTCTTTGAAAAGCCTGTATGACAGGCAGATCAAAGAGATGGGTGAGTCGTTCAAGAAGCAGTTCGGTGTGTCTCTGGATTCTGCTATCGCTGCACAGTCTTCGCGCGGACGTCGAGGGGGCTCTGCCACGCCCGCGAACCAGTCTCAGTCGGCAGAGATTACCCGCCTCTCGAACCAGCTCAGAGACAGAGTCATCGCATCGTTACGAATGGATCAGCAGGCTGCTTTGAGAAAATTTCAAAGCGAGCAGCTTCGCGTTAAAGAGGTCCATCTCCTCAAACAGAAATTGAAGGCAGCGGGAATCTTATTATCAGCCGAACAGGAGTCCCAGGTCGACGCGATCTACGCCCGTAAGAGCCGACTGCGCACCCTGGCGATTATCGAAGCAAAGGGTGAGTCTTACGATAAGAACATCACGATACTGAATCAACAGACGACACAGCGGGTTGTGCAGCTTTTAAGTCCCACCCAGATCGCCGTACTCTCCTCCGCCAACAAGAACAAAACACCCGCGCCGTAGTCCGCTGTTCGGGAACTGGGAAATCGTATCAGCCGCCAGCACCCCTCTTGACAGGCGCCATATCTCAATTACCGGAAGTACAGTTCCATCGGCGTTACGGAACCGATTTGATGCCTCATGGCCGGATCGGGAACCCAATCCATGAAGTCGTCCAATGTCTGTTGATATGTTGTCGTGGATTCAAAGCCCGCAAACGGCGCATCGCTTCCCCAGACAAGACGCTCGGGACCTGCGATCTTCAGAAGTTCACGAGCATACACCTTGGCGGCCTCGCGGCCCACGCGATAGGCGGCGGACAATTTAACCCATGTGCGCCCAGACTCGATCGACCGCAATACTGCCTGGAAGCCGGGACAGTTCACTCCCAGGTTGGGATCCGGATATCCGAAATGATCAACAACGATTCGGACGCCCGAGTCTTTAATATGAGACAGAATCGCGGGAAGCCTGCCAAGTCCGACGTGCAGGTGGATGTGCCAGTTCAGGTCGGCCATACGTCGAAGCAATCCGAGATATTCTTCCGAATCGATCGCCGGTATCGTTGACAGCGATATCCATGGCAAACGCACTCCCACGATTCCAGCTTGATTCATGCGTTCCATCGTTTGCCGATCCGTCGTTGGATCGAGAAGAACCGTTCCTCGCAGACGCCTGTGTGCACGCACGGCGGCGATCGTGTAATCGTTGTATGTGCCAAAAATGCTGGCTCCGGTAATGACTCCAAAGCGGATGCCATGAGCGTCCAACTCTGCCAAATACTGCTCGGTGGTGAATTCGTAGTCCGGACGATGACGGGGATTTGCGACCAGAGGCATGCCTCTGGTCCAGACGTGCGCGTGAGAGTCGACCAGTGGAACAGGAGACGTTTCAGCCATTGCTGCGTTCCGCGGTTTTCTCCACATCGGGACGCCAGAGCATCACCAACCCTCCAATGAGAGAACATATTCCGACGGCAACAAGTCCTGGCGGATACGTGCCCAGATGCTCTTTCACGTATCCAATCAGCCATGGCGATGCCGACCCGGCCAGATTCCCAATCGACACGATCATTGCAATGCCGACGGCTGCGGTTTCCTTTGAAAAACTTTCGCTGATTGCTGAAAGGAACGGGCCCTTCAACCCAAACACTCCAAGCGCGGAAACGGAGAGTGCAATCATAGTGATCAAAGGCGATGTTACATAAAAACACGCCATCATGCCTGCCGCCGCGACAAACGCGGCGATCGCCGTATGCCATTTGCGTTCGCGAGCCCGGTCCGAATGACGCGCCCAGAGAATCATCGCGATGCTGCCGCAGGCAAATGGTATCGCGCTCACCAGTCCGGTCAGCACGTTTCCAAATCCGAAATCGTGGACCATCTGCGGAGTCCAGAAGCTCAGCGCATAGCTCGGCATGGCGGTGCCGAAAAATACAATTGACAGTGCGATCACTCGCCTGTCGGCAAGCAGCGGCAGCGACCGAATGAGGGACTTCCGCGAAGTCTTCTCCGGATGCATGGCGCGCTCGCGATCGATGGTTTGTTGGAGCCAGGTACGCTGCTCCAAAGTCAGCCATTTTGCATCCCGGGGCTGATCTGTTAGAAGATTCCAAATCAGCAAACCTATGACTATTCCCGGGATTGCCTCAAGCACATACAACCACTGCCAGCCTTTGAATCCAAGAACGCCGTCCAGATTGAGAATCAAACCGGAAATCGGCGAGCCAATGACACTCGCCATCGGAATGCCGATGGCGAACATACCGATATAGCGTGCGCGATACTTCTTTGGAAACCAGTACGTGAGATAGAGCACCACTCCCGGAAACAATCCCGCCTCGACAGCGCCCAGCAGAAATCTAACGGTGTAGAACGACCAGGTGCCTC
>Ga0070664_100001418_pt1 | contig 19109 bp, 18 predicted proteins | sample KBSC73metaG_FD_65863 | JGI IMG/M metagenome (GOLD analysis project Ga0070664, IMG submission 65863) | Corn rhizosphere microbial communities from Kellogg Biological Station, Michigan, USA - KBS C7-3 metaG | ecosystem: Host-associated > Plants > Roots > Rhizosphere > Soil ... | reverse complement strand
GGAGCTGCCGCTGATCGATTAAGCGCTTGCCGATCCGTCCGGAGGGCGCAACAGAGGGCGCCCTTACGGGGGAGGGCGCGCCTTCATGGATCATCCGCCGCTGTGGCGTCGAATCGTGGATTTTCCGCTGGTCGCGATGCTGATAGCGATCGGCGCGCTGATCGTCGGCATCACGATTGCTTATTTGATCGCCAGCCTCGCGTTCCCGGCGGACTTCGGCGTGGGCATCGAGGTGAGATTCGACGTCGTTGCCATCCCGATCATCCTCCTAATCTACAAGCTTCTCATCGTCCGCCTGGGTGAGCATCCGCGCGACGATCTGCGCGGGACAGGTGGGCTCCGGCCGCTGGGTTGGGGACTTTTGGGCGGCATCGTTCTGTTCTCGCTGATCGTCGCAGTCGCCGCCGCACTCGGCGTTTATCGCATCACCGACGAGGGCGACCTGAACGGCCTGCCAAAGGCGCTGATCACATCAGCGTTGTTCCCCGCGATCTCGGAAGAGATCGTGTTTCGCGGAGTCTTATTCCGGTGGCTCGAGGAATTCGCCGGAAGCTGGGCGGCCCTGATTCTAACCGCGGCACTGTTCGGCGCCGGGCATCTGATGAACCCGAACGCGAGCGCGATTGCCGCTGTCGGCATCGCGTTCGAAGCCGGCGTGATGCTCGGCGCGGCATATATGCTCACGCGCAGCTTGTGGCTGCCGATAGGCCTTCACGCGGCGTGGAATTTTACCCAAGGCGAAGTCTACGACATTCCGGTCTCTGGAATGCCCGTCGATGGGATGGTCGACGCGAGGCTGGACGGCCCGCCGCTGCTCACCGGCGGCGGGTTCGGGCTTGAAGCGTCACTGATCGCGATGGTGATCGCCACGCTGTTCGGGCTTTGGCTGTTGTGGCTGGCCGTCAGGCGAGGGCATTTGGTGCAGCCGTGGTGGCTGCAGCGGTGAGGGTTCTTTACGCGCTCATCATCGGGCTTGGCGCGGAGCTGGCCTCTGCGTGCGCGGCGCCAGCCAAATGGGTGGTAAATCCCGCCTCGGTGCATGCGCACGAGGCTTTTCTGGCATCGGATGCGCTTCGCGGTCGCGGCAGCGCGACGCCTGACGAGGCCTTGGCGGCCGCCTATGTCGCCGCGCAGTTCGAGGCTGCCGGATTGCGGCCTGCACCAGGTCTGACGGGCTATCTGCAGGTGTTGCAAGTGCCGCGGGCAAAGCAGACCGCCCAAGTTCTTGCTGGCGCCACGGTTACTAACGCGATCGGCTATCTGCCCGGCCGCGATCCTGCTGCAGGCGTGCTGCTGTTCAGCGCGCACCTCGACCATCTCGGCTTGGTCAAAGGCGTGACCTACCCCGGCGCCAACGACGACGCATCGGGCACGACAGCGGTCATCGAAATCGCCCGGGCGCTGGCTGCGACCGGGCCGCATCGGCGGGGGATCCTATTCGTCTGCTACGGCGGCGAAGAGCTGGGCGGAGTGGGATCCAATTATTTTGCCGAACACCCACCGTTGCCGCTGTCCGACATCGTCGCCAACATCGAGTTCGAGATGATCGGCGGTCAGGACCCGAACTTGCCGGCCGGAAAGATGATGATGACCGGGTTTGACCGGTCCAATCTCGGGCCCGAGCTGGCCGCGCGCGGTTTCCTGGTGACCGGCGATCCGTATCCCGAGCAGCACTTCTTCGAGCGATCCGACAATTACCAGCTGGCGCTGAATGGCGTCGTCGCGCACACGATCTCGGGCTGGGCGGTCCCACCTACCTACCATCAGCCGACGGACACCGTTGCGAACATCGATATTGCATTCATGACGCGCGCGATACAGTCCCTGATTGAGCCAGCGCGCTGGCTCGTCGACGGCAACTTCCGGCCGCAGTGGAAGCCAGGGGGCCAGCCGCGCGGCTGATCAGTGATTGCCGCCCTTGGCTGTCGCCTGCGAAGGGGCGGATAGAGCGCCTTTGACGTCGCCTGCGTCGATGCGCTCGATCATGCTCCGCGCGATCTTCGCGATACTCCCGCCATGGGGGTCGTAAGCGATCGGAATAAGCGCATGGCGCGCATCCGGCGCCTTATTTTCCGCTAGATAAGCCAGCGCCGAGTTCATCCTCAGGCCAAGGTCCTGCGGAGCAAGGTCCGACGCATAATGCAGCGCTGCGATCGCGTTGTCCGTCGGCCGACGTCCCTCACGCACATAGGCTTCATAATAGTCAGCGAGCGGCTCGGGATCCTCGGGATCGATCCTGTTCGTCGCGATGAAGATGTTCCGAGCCTGCTCGAAAAGAGACCTTCCCTTCGCATCGTCGGTAGTTTGGGCGGCTCGCTCCAGGATGGCACGTCCCTTGAGCACCATTGCTTCGGTGTCCCGAGAATTGATCTTGATGGCGCGGTCCGCCGCAGCTTCGGCGGCGTCGAAATGATCGCCATCGAGCTCGGCCTCGGCCAGCGTGGTCTCGACCAAACCGTCACCAGTGTAGAGCCGTTGTACGTCCCGTACTTTCTGCGCAACGGATTCAGCGGCGTTCGCCGAGAGGCCGTTCTTGATCTCGGCCAGAAGCGGCACAACCGCTTCGCCTCCGGGACTGATCGGAGCGATCTGGATCGGAGTGAAGTTGAGCGCAGACCCTGAAACCTTAAGATACTGCAGTTTGGTTCGATGGAGGTAGGAACCCAGGTCGCGCTCGAGCTTCTTCAAATCACCGAAACTGTCGCGAGCGGCCTGTAGGGGATCGACGCCCTTCGAAAGGGTGGCGAGATAGGAACTGAGCTGGCCCTTCCGCGACGGTTCGAAGGTCAGATAATGAGTGAGAAGCCAGCCGCGTCCATAGATGGACTCATGTTCCTCCTCGGTGACCGTTTCATATTTGCCCGAGAGTAACATTTCGAGCGGCAACATCTTTCCGTTGAGCAAACCGTAGTAACGGTGCGCGGCGGGAAGTCCGATGCCGACAGTCCCATCGCGTTCGAACTGCGTGGTCGACATGAATTCCGCGAATCCTTCGACGAGCCACTCAGGGTAGGGCACGTCGAGATCCTGCATCATGAGATGGTGGGCGTACTCGTGGAGCAGGATCGTTTCGCCATCGACGCCACTCGTAAGGCTTTCCCACGTAATGTCCGCGCCAGCCCTGTGGCGCTGCCCGTTGGGCCGATCTCCACGGGCTACATAAGCGACCGAACCCGTTGCCCGGCCCTTGTAGAAGCCCTGGATGAAGCCGTTCTTGTCGCCGTACAGACGCTGAACGTCGGCCGCGTTGCGCAGCGTGAAGATCGTGATTCGATTGCCTTGACTTAGCGGCAGGTCGTTCATGCCGCGTAACGCGCGCACGGCGCCGTCGAACTTCTCGAGGTCTTCCGCGAATTCCCGAAGCGCTTGGGGCTTTTGCTCAGAATATATGAGAAAATGCTCCGAGCTCGCGCGGTACCAGGTGGCTCCCGCCGGCCCAGAGTCCGCAAGCGTCATCGCTCCGAACAGCAGCACGGCAATGGTGCGCATGAATCTTCTCCCCAGCCCTTGTCCCAGGGCTTGGACCAGCCCCGTGGGCTAAATCAAGCCTTTCTAAGGCTTTAGAGGAAGCTGTAGGGATCTACGTCGACCGACACGCGTACCTTGGCACTCCATTCGACTGGCGCGAGCCAATCGCGGATGACGTCCTGCACATCGAGGCTGCGGCGGGCATGGACGAGCAGCCGATGGCGGTGTCGCCCGCGTAACATCGCAAGTGGAGCGGGAGCGGGGCCGAAGATCGCCATACCTTCGACCTCCGGAGCCGCGTGGCCGATCCGTCGGGCGACCGTTTCGGCCTCGTTCGCGTCTTCGGCGGACACCACGATCGCGGCGAGCCGGCCGAAAGGCGGCATTGCAGCTTCCCGGCGAGCCTCCGTTTCGGCCGCGTAGAAGCCAGCAGCGTCGCCCTTGACCAGCGCTGCGATGACCGGCGCATCCGGATCGTGGGTCTGGACGAATACCCGGCCGGGCTTGTCCCCGCGTCCCGCCCGCCCCGCCACCTGTTGGATCTGCTGGAAGCTGCGCTCGGCCGCACGCAGGTCGCCGCCGGCAAGCCCGAGGTCGGCGTCAACGACCCCGACCAACGTCAGGTTCGGGAAATGGTACCCCTTCGTGACCAGCTGAGTGCCGACGACGATGTCGACCTCACCGGCTTCCATCGCGGAGACGAACTCGGCGGCGCGTTGCGGCGACCAGATGGTATCCGAGGTGACGATTGCAGTTCGAGCTTCCGGGAACAGGTCGGCGACTTCGTCGGCAATCCGCTCCACGCCAGGCCCGCAAGCCACCAAGCTGTCCTCTTCGCCGCATTCCGGGCAGGCGTTCGGGGGTGGCATGACGTGCCCGCAATGGTGACAGGCCAGGCGGTGCATCAGTCGGTGCTCGACCATCCACGCGGTGCAGTTGGGGCATTGGAAACGATGACCGCAATGCCGGCACAAGGTGAGTGGCGCGAAGCCGCGCCTGTTGAGGAACAGCAGGGACTGCTCGCCGCGTTCTAGATTGCCATTCAGTTCCCGAACGAGCGTGGGAGCGAGCCAACGCCCGCGCGGCGGCGGATCCTGGGTCAGGTCGATAGGCTGGATCGCGGGCAGCGAGGCGCCTGCAAAGCGATGAACGAGCGCGACTTCACGGTACCGGCCCAGCTCGACCATCTGTTTGCTTTCGATCGGCGGTGTCGCGGTCGAGAGGATGACCGGAATATCCTCGAACCTGGCGCGCATCACAGCCGTGTCGCGGGCGTGGTACTGGACTCCATCCTCCTGCTTGAAGCTCGGTTCATGGGCCTCGTCGACGACAATCAGGCCAAGGTTTGGATAGGGCAGGAATAAGGCCGAGCGGGCGCCGACCGTGACCTGCGCTTCACCGTTTGCGATTCCGCGCCACGCGCGCCGCCGCTCCGAAGAGCGCAGGCCCGAATGCCAGGCGACAGGAGCACATCCGAAGCGCGCCTCGAAGCGCTTGAGAAACGGCTCCGTCAGGGCGATCTCCGGAAGCAGGACAAGGGCTTGGCGCCTCTTTCGTAGGCACTCGGCAATCGCTTCAAAATACACCTCTGTCTTGCCCGAGCCCGTGACTCCATCCAGGAGTACCGGATCGAAGCCCCGGCCGATCGCCGATGCGAGGCTTGCCGCGGCTTCCCGCTGGTCATCGTTGAGATCGGGAGGGGCATAGTCTGGATTCGGGCAGGGGAGCGGCCGGTCGGCGTCGACTGCGACCGCTTCCAACGCTCCTGCATTGACCAGGCCACGCATAACTGCATCGCTGACGCCGGACTGATCAGCCAGCTCGCGGACCGTGCCTTGCCGTCCTTCGAGCGTCGCAAGGGCTCTCTCGCGCTGCGGCGTGATCCGATGGGGAATCACCCCGGTCGGGCGATATTCGGTAAGCTGCCGTGGCCCATCGAGCGCGGCTGATGAGGGCAGGACCATGCGCAAAACCGCTGCGAGCGCGGCGAGATAATAATCGGCCGTCCACTCGCACAGGCGCCGAAGCGGAGCGGCGATCGGCGGGACATTGACCCGGCCAAGAAGCGGCCGCAATCGTGAGTCCGGCACTTCATTGGTCGGGAGGCGATCGGCTTCCCAGGCAACGGCGAGCAATTGTCGCGGCCCAAGCGGCGCAACTACGACTGTACCGGGTTCGGCATTCATGCCCTCGGGAACCCGGTAATCGAGCGGCCCCAGTGCGGCGTTGAGGGTGACGACACGGGCGCGCTGCATTGCTACGGCAGATGCGGGCTCAGGGGACGCCAAGCAAGAGGATGTCGATAATGATTGCACGACGCTGGCACGGCCGAATTCCTGCGGCCAAAGCCGATGAGTATCTAAAGCTGACGAAAGATGTGGGGCTCGCCGACTACAAGTCGACGGCCGGCAATCGCGGAGCCTGGTGCCTGCACCGGCTCGACGGCGATGTGGTTCATGTGGAGATGTTCACCTTATGGGACGATGAGGAGGCGGTCCGCCGTTTCGCAGGTCAGGACATGCTCAAAGCTAAATATTACGACTTCGATCCCGACTATCTGCTGGAGCTCGAGCCCGAGGTGGTCCAGTTTGATGTGATCGAGGGTTAGCGCCCCCGCTTTTTACGATGACTTTCGAGGTCAAGCACAGCGGAATCGTCGTCAGGCTGGAGTAGGCCGAGGCGCCGCGCAACCTCCTGATAGGCCTCTTCGACCTCGCCGAGGTCCTGGCGGAAACGGTCCTTGTCGAGCTTCTTGTTGGTTTTGAGGTCCCACAGGCGACAGCCGTCGGGGCTAATCTCGTCTGCGAGGATGACGCGTGCGTAATCGCCGTCCCACACCCGACCGAACTCCAGCTTGAAATCGATCAGTCGGATTCCGATCGCGGCGAACATTCCGCACAGGAAATCGTTCACGCGGATCGCCATGTCCGCGATGTCATTCATCTCGTCCTGGCTGGCCCAGCCGAAGCAAGCGATATGCTCGTCGGCGATCATCGGGTCGCCTAGCGCGTCGTCCTTGTAATAATATTCGATGATCGTCCGGGGCAGCTGCGTGCCTTCCTCGATTCCGAGGCGCTTGGAGAGCGAGCCCGCGGCGACGTTCCTGACCACAACCTCGATGGGGATGATCTCGACCTGCCTGATCAGCTGTTCGCGCATGTTAAGCCGGCGGATAAAGTGCGTCGGCACGCCGATCGTTTGAAGCGACGTGAAGATATGTTCTGAGATGCGGTTGTTGATGACGCCCTTGCCGCTGATCGTGCCGCGCTTCTGCGCGTTGAACGCGGTCGCGTCGTCCTTGAAATATTGGATCAGGGTTCCGGGCTCCGGACCCTCGTAGAGGATCTTGGCCTTGCCCTCATAGATTTGGCGGCGGCGAGCCATCTCTTGCGCATCACTCCAGGGGAAGGAGCGCGCGCTATAAGCGAGGAGCGCGGTGCGTGCTAGTCCGCGCTCCTCGCCATGCCGTCACACACGACGGGCGGGCTTTTTCGGAGCTGCCCAAGGCGCGTTCCACTCGAGTCGATGGAGCGCGTTAAGTCCTTCGCCGATCGTCCTGGCGAGCTCGCCGAAGGCCTTCGATACGCTGGCGTTCAGCTGCGTACGGGCGGCTTGGTATCCGCGGTCGAAAATCTCATCTACCATCGTAACCATCCTTTCCTCGTCTGCTCAGAGCGCCATTGGGTAGGCGTCGATGAGGTCGTTAGCCGGCTTGAGAGCGCGTTCGATCGCTGCAAAGCGGGTATCCGGGTCCAAGGCGCGCCAAGACCGAGCGGTCGAATATGTCGACCGGATCTTCATGGCCTGAACTTCGGGGCCGTCTTCGACGAACGCACGGGGACTAAGGCCATAAGTCATGGCGTACCTCCTTTCATGTCGTTGGCCGCCGGCGAGGGGGCTGGCTAGGGGAGGGGATTGTCCTCACCGGCGGCTGGTAGGCTATGTAGATTCGGGGCGGTTGTTTCGCCAATCAAACGCTCGACAGAGATCATAAACTGGCCTTATGAATGTCGGCCATGCGACGCTTACCGCCCATGGCTGCCGTCAGAGCCTTCGAGGCCGCAGCACGCACCGAGAATTTCACCGCCGCCGCGGCTGAGCTTGGAATGACCCAGGCCGCGGTTTCGTACCAGGTGAAGAGCCTGGAGGAGCGGCTCGGCTCTCCGTTGTTCGTCCGGGAACGCGGGCGGGCGCGGCTTACGCCGCTCGGGGCTCGGCTGCTGCCTGCGCTGACCGGGGCCTTCGACGCGATCGAGGCAGCATTCGCGAGTCATCAGCAGGAGGACGAGTCACTCCTGACGATCACGACGACTCATACCTTCGCCAATACGTGGCTGGCTTGGCGGCTTGGGGCGTTCCAGATGGAGCACCCCGACCTCGCCGTGCGGATGACGACCAGCAATGAGCTGTGCGATCTGCGTGCCGGGGATGCTGACATCGCGATCCGCGGCGGCGGCGGCGGTTGGGAAGGCATGGAAGAGCATCTGCTGTTCGAAACCGCCTTCACGCCCATGGCGAGCCCGGAGTGCATCGAAGCTGTCGAGCGCAAGCTCGGTCGGCCGCTGGAAGCTGACGACATCGCGCATCAGAACCGGATCGATCCGAGCGACGACTGGTGGCAGCAATGGTTCAGCGACAACGGCATTCCGGCCGACGAAGCCCTGTTGCGCCGGGCTGGCATACGACTCGAGAACCAGGCCAACATGGGGCACGCGGCAATGGCCGGGCAGGGCTTTGCACTATTGACCCCACTGTTGTGGAAAGGCGACGTGGCCGCCGGCCGGCTCAGTATTCCGTTTCCCGATCGAATCTCGGTGCGCGGCTGGTCCTACTGGCTGGTCTATCCCAAAGAGCGGCGGATGGTGCCCAAGGTCAAGCGCTTCCGCGAATGGTTGCTCGCCGAGATCCGGCTGGCGTTGGAAGAGCTCGATGGCGGATGGGCGGTGCAGGGGCGAGTGCCTGCGTCGGCGCAAGCGGCTCGGGGCTGAGAAGAGGGGGCAGGCCCTGCGTGCACTCAAAGCCTGCCCCGGCCGCGCCACAGGGGATGCTGACGAACGCGGAAGCTGGCCATATAATCTCTAGTCAATTACTAGGGAATAGGTTCGACTCTCGGTTCGTCGACATTTTCCGTGCGTCGGGCGTGGCAGGCGAACCATCGCCTTGCTAGGCAACGCCAATGGCTGATCCCGACATTTCTTCCGTCATCGAAACGCCGTTCGACGCGGCACTCTCCGAACGCTACCTGGTCTATGCCCTGTCGACGATCACGGCACGGTCGCTTCCCGACGTTCGGGATGGCCTGAAGCCGGTTCACCGCCGGCTGCTGTGGGCGATGCGACTGCTCCGGCTGGACCCGGCCGCCGCCTACAAGAAGTCGGCGAGGGTCGTCGGCGACGTCATCGGTAAGTACCATCCACACGGCGATCAGAGCGTTTATGACGCGATGGTCCGCCTCGCGCAGGATTTCGCGCTTCGCTATCCGCTCGTCGACGGCCAGGGCAATTTCGGTAACATCGATGGCGATAACGCCGCGGCCTATCGCTACACCGAGGCGCGGCTGACGGCGGTTGCCACGCAGTTGATGGCGGGGCTTGACGAAGGCTCGGTCGATTTCCGGCCGACGTACAACGGCGAGGAAGAGGAACCGGAAGTATTCCCCGGACTCTTCCCGAACCTTCTCGCCAATGGCGCCAGCGGCATTGCGGTCGGGATGGCGACAAGCATTCCGCCCCATAATGTCGGCGAGCTGATCGACGCCGCCGCGCATCTGATCGACAACCCCAAGGCTGAAGACAGCGCGCTGATGGACTTCGTTGCGGGACCCGATTTCCCCACTGGAGGAGTGCTCGTCGACAGTCGCGATTCGATCGCGCAAGCCTATGCGACGGGCCGCGGCGCATTCCGCTTACGCGCACGGATCGAGGTCGAACGCGAGAAAGGCGGCGGCTGGCACTTGCTGGTAAGCGAGATCCCCTACGGCGTTCCGAAGGCCAAACTGATCGAGCAGATCGCAGCCCTGATCGCGGACAAGAAACTCCCGATCCTCGCCGACGTGAAAGATGAGAGTGACGAAGCCGTTCGGCTGATCCTCGAGCCCAGGGCGCGGACGGTAGACTCGGATCTGCTTCTCGAGAGCCTCTACCGGCTGACCGATCTGGAAATCCGATTCCCGCTCAACCTAAACGTGCTCGACGCGACCCGGACCCCAGGTGTCATGAGCCTGAAGCAAGCGCTCACCGCCTGGCTCGCCTTCCAGTTCGAGGTGATGGTGCGACGCAGCCAAGTGCGGATCCGCAAGATCGACGATCGAGTCGAGCTGCTCGATGGCTTCCTCATCGCCTATCTGAACCTGGACCGCGTCATTGCGATTATCCGCACCGAAGACGAGCCCAAGCCCGTGCTGATGGGCGAGTTCAGCCTCAGCGACCGCCAGGCCGAGGCGATCCTGAACATGCGGCTGCGCAGCTTGCGGAAGCTCGAGGAAATGGAGATCGGCCGGGAGCGCGACGCGCTGCTGAAGGAACGCGACGAGCTCGCCAAGCTAATCGAAAGCCCGGCGCGGCAACGCACGCGACTGAAGCGCGACCTTGCGGCGCTGACGGAGAAGTTTGCGGACGATCGCCGGACGCGCATCGAGGAGGCCGGCGCGGCGCGCGAAATCGACTGGACGGCGATGATCGAGAAGGAGCCGATCACCGTCATCCTGTCACAGCGCGGCTGGATCCGCGCCATGAAGGGACATTTGGCGCTGGAGCAAGTCGCCGACCTCAAATGGCGCGAAGGCGATGGGCCCTTCGTCCATTTTCATGCGCAAACGACCGATCGCCTGGCACTCTTCGCTTCCAACGGTCGGGTCTACACCCTGGCCGGCGACAAGCTGCCAAGCGCGCGAGGTTTCGGAGAGCCAGTCCGGCTGTTCATCGATCTCGATGCCGAGGTGGACATCGTTCAGCTCCTCGTCGTCCGGCCTGACATGCGGCTGCTCGTCGCCTCGTCGGACGGCAAGGGCTTCATCACAAGCGGGGAGGCGACGCTCGCGGAGACCCGCAAGGGCAAGCAACTGGTCAATGTCCGTCCGGGCGCAAAGCTGACGGTGGTGCGAACCATTCCTGAGGGAGCGGACGCGGTCGCCGCCATCGGCGAGAACCGGAAAATGGTCGTCTTCCTTTTGACCGAATTGCCCGAACTGGGACGCGGCCAGGGCGTGACTCTGCAACGTTATCGCGACGGGGGTCTGTCCGACGCAGTCGCCTTTCGACTCGCGGAGGGATTGAGCTGGGCGCTCGGCGGAGAGAGCGGGCGAGTGCGCACCGAAGTCGATCTTACGGCATGGCGGGCGGCACGCGGCGCGGCGGGACGGATGCCACCTATCGGCTTTCCCCGAACCAACCGGTTCGGATGAGCCGTTAACTAACTTCGGTTAACGGGCCGTCCGCAGAGGGAAAATCAGGGTTTTGGATACTTCGAATTAACCCCTCTGTTGCATAGCGTGCGCCATGCAGGCTGCAGCAAGCCGCTCGTCCCGGATCCAAAGGAACCGGCGAGCGCCAAAACATGGCGTGAATCCGCATCTCGCGATTGCGGACGATACCGGCTTGCTTGACGCACTGCCCATCGCAGCCGCGATCATCGAACAGGACGCCGACGGTTGTTTCAGGGTCGCATCGCACAACAGCCGGTTCTTCGAAACAGTCCAGCGATCGACCTGCGTCGCACTCGACTGGAATGAGGCGGAGTGCCTGAAGACAGGTCCGATCGCCGAGATCTTGCAGCAATTCTTCGACGGGACCGACGTAGGCGGCGAGCTGGATTTCAAGGACGGGGAAGGAGTTTCCTCGCACCATTTTCGATTGAAGCTCGCGCCATTGCCGAAGGCCGGCGACGAGATGCCTCGCTGTCTTCTCAGCGTTGTCGACCGGACCGTCGAGGTCCAAGCCGAGCGGACGCTGCGCGCGGAGATGCTGCGCGACAGTCTCACGGGACTCCCGAATCGCCTGGCCTTCAGCGAAGCGGTCGAAAAGGCGGGCGAGACCGTTTATCGCGACCTCGAGCACGCCGTCCTAGTCGTGGACATGCTGCGCTTCAGCCGAATCAACGAATCGATGGGCAGCCTCGCCGGCGACGAGCTGCTGATCACCTTCGCGCGCCGGCTGATCCTGGCCCTTCGTGCCGGCGACATATTGGCTCGCACCGGCGGGAACGAATTCGGGGTGCTGGTCTCGCTTCGCCGTGGCGTCGAGGACGCGCTGAAGGCCGCGGAGCGCATTCAGGAGGTTATGGCGACGCCATTCAAGATCTCCGATCTGGAGATCCGCGTCGAGTGCGCAATCGGTGTCGCGCTGATGCATGCAGGGCAGGACCCGGAAGAACTGTTCCGCAATGCTCAGTTCGCCGTGAAACAGGCCAAAGTTGCAGGCAGGCCGCAAGTCTATGAGCCCAAGCAAGCGACCGAGGCGCGCCGGCGTTTCTCGATCGAGACGGAGTTGCGCCGCGCGCTCGACAAGGAGCAGCTCAAGCTCTTCTATCAGCCGCTGATCGACCTCAAGTCCGGCGAGGTCGCTGGCTTCGAGGCCCTTGCCCGCTGGAATCACGACGACCGCGGAGAGATCAGCCCCAGCGAATTCATCCCCGTGGCGGAGGAGTCGGGCCTGATTCTCCAGCTCGGACGGTGGGCAATGGATCGCGCGGTCCAGACGCTTGCCGACTGGGACAAGAAGGCTGGGGAGAAGCTGCCGCTATACGTTGCCGTAAACCTGTCCGCGATCCAAGTCGCGAGGGACAATATTGCCGAGATGGTCGAGGGAGCGCTGAAAGCCACCGGCCTGACCGGCGACCGGCTGACTCTAGAACTGACCGAAAGCTCGATCGTCCAGGACCCGGCGCGGGCCACGCGCGTGTTCGACGCGCTGAAGGCGCTCGATGCGACGGTCGCCATGGACGATTTCGGTACTGGCTACTCAAGCCTCGCGTACCTCCAGCGCCTGCCAATTGACGTGCTCAAGATCGACAAGAGCTTCGTCTCGGGAATGATGGTGGACCCGGACGCGGTGGCGATCGTACGCGCGGTTCTGAGCCTCGCCGAGGCTCTCGGCATGTCGACGACTGCGGAGGGCATCGAGACGGTCGAACTTGCGACGACGCTGGCGACGCTCGGCTGCGCGAGCGGCCAGGGCTACTATTTTGCCAAGCCGCTCGAAGCCGGCGCGGCGTTCGAATATTGGAAGTCGCGCCGCCGCTAGAGGTTAGCCGTATAAGATGGCGGGATCGCTGAAGCTGCCACTCGGATTGCCGTCGACCCAAATTAGAAACTGTGGATTGGCGACGGTGCCGCTCAGTCGAATGGTCATATCGGCGTTAAAGTCCCCGTCGTTGTTGTAAAAACTGACGACGGTGTATCCGTCAACGTACTGTACAGTTGCCTGGCCATTGCCGCTGGTGAGCTGCGACCCAGTTGGGTTCTCACCTACGAACTCCCAATGCTGCCGGCCGGCAGCGAGAGTGTTGGCATCGAAGGTGGGCTGGAACCACAACAGGTCCTCGGCAGGATTAAAGTCTTGGACCGTGTCGATGCCGTTGGCGGCATTCGATTCCGCTTGGGTAAACCAATAAAATGCGTCGACTCCGCTGTCGCCCCACATTTGATCCGCACCCAGGTCCCCGCCGATTTCGTCATTGCCCGAGCCGCCGCGGAGAATGTCATTCCCTTCACCGCCATTGACCCGATCGACGCCCACGCCGCCGGAAAGCGTGTCCGTTCCCTCATTGCCCCACAACACGTCCGAACCGTCCCCACCATCAAGAACGTCATTGTCTTCGCCGCCGTAGAGAGTGTCGTTGCCGGCACCCCCGGAAACGAGGTCATTTCCCTCGTTACCCTGAACGAAGTCGTTGCCGTCGTCGCCTCCGAGGTCGTCGTTCCCAGTCCCTCCGTAGATGCGATCATTGCCGCCACCGCCTCGGACGAAATCGTCGCCTCCATTGGCGCTCATCACATCGTCCTGCTTGCCGCCGATCCAGCGGTCGTTGACGTTTTTGCGGTCATAATAGCTGGGCATCGCACCCCTCCATCGTTGCGGACCTGGCTCGTGAGTCTCGGCAACCCGGAAATTTACTTCGCATTAAAACCGATTTACATCCCCCATTTAGGGGAAACTGCCCAGGAGCTGGGCCAGTGCTCGATCAATTCAGCGCCACGATCGAGAAAATTTACGCTGCCGCATCAGGCTCAGTAAGCTGGGGGGACTCGCTTCGGGCCATCGAAGACTTCACGGGCAGCACCGGTGCTGTTCTCAACCTCGTCCCCGATGCCCCTGGAGCTTTACCGTTGTGCCTGGCTGGCAGCTTCAGCGACGCCGATTGCACTGAATATGCGCAAAATTACATGTGGCGTTGCCCACGCATCGCATTCGGTCAGCAGCATCAAGACGTTCCCATCCATTATGACTGGATGATCCTCAGCGAGTCCGAAATGGACCGCGACCCCACCTACGAATGGTACGGGAAACACGGCCTTCGTTATTATGTCGCGGGCTGGATCGGGAAAACCGGCAGCCATTCGGCCTACATGAGCCTACAACGATCACGGCGGCAGGGTCACGTCGACCAAGAGCATGTCGAGCAGTTCGCGCTCGTGTTGAGGCACATGTCACAGGCCCTTTCGCTCGCGGTGAAGCTTGGCACGCTGGATCAGCACTGCAGGCTCAATCTGGCACTCATCGACGGCCTCGCCCACGCCGTGTTTGTCCTCGACGAGGCGCACCGAGTCGTTTTGACCAATGCGAAGGCCGAGCGTCTGCTTCGGGAGGGTGACGGACTCGTTGTGCTCGAGCGCAAGGTGCAGTGCCGCCTTAGTCATCAGCAAGCGGCGCTCGACGGGGCCATTGCATCGGCGCTGAGTGCGCAGAGTCCACAGGCTCGCGGCGGTTGGGCTCAAATCGAGCGCGCGTCCGGCCGCCGGCCATTAGCCGCCTTCGTCGCGCCGCTCACGTCTTCCGAGGATGTTTTCGGCTTGGTCGAGCCTAAGGTGCTCATCTCCGTGAGCGACCCGGCTGAATCAAGCGCGATCGAGGAACACGCGCTGCACGACCTTTTTGGTCTCTCGCTCGCGGAAGCGCGCCTAGCGAAGGCCCTTTCTGCAGGGCACAGCCTCGAGAGTGCGTCGACGCTTCTGGGAGTCAGGCCGACAACGGCTCGATCCGAGTTGAAGTCCGTATTCAAAAAAGTTGGGGTTAACCGCCAGCAGGACCTCGTGCGGCTGTTGACGTCGCTTTCCTCGCTAACACCTACTTGATCTCGTCCAAGACCGGGACTGGGCACACCCCTTGGAACTGGTCTTCACCCCGAATTGTTCTACTCCCGACACAGGGGAGTTTGAGGGCCATGACGCGATGGCTCGCCATTGCTGCGATCTTGCCGTTCTTTGCGGCAGGTCAGGCGAGCGCCCAAAATCCCCCCGTTTTCCCCAATGAAATCGTGGTCGTCGCGCGGACCCACGTGCTCGATCTAAGACTCGCCCAGGAACAGGGCATCGAGCGGCCAATTCCGCTGATGCGCGGCATGTTGGTGCAGAAAGGGATCGCGCCAAACGCAACGGTCGGCCTGGGACTTGCCAACATTTACGGCCGGAAGAAGGGTGGCGACGTCACTTTAGGCGACCGACTGTCGCGATCACGCAAGCCTGCAGTCACCTTCGTTTTGAAGTTCTGAGGCGCAACAAATCAGAATAGCTAGCCGCCTGCCGTCCGCGTGCCGCCGTTCCCATTGTGCGGCAGATGCTTCGCACTACGGCCGGATGGCGGACATCGGGCGGATGCACGCCGATCCGTAGCAGGCGTGCGCGTGAATGACGGAGCACCGCCGCTGCCACCAAAGAGGAGGCGAGGCGCGCTGTGGTCCGACTGGCCCACGTGATGACAGGCCCTCGCGCGAGCTCACTATCGGTTTTGGGCGACCATATCCGCCAATGGCTTTCGGCGATGGCGACTGAGCAGTTCTGCAGTGCCTCGCGTGCTTGGGAGCCATAAAGCCAGGCCGGCGCGACGAAGCCCGCAATCGGCCGGCCGGTCACGTCTTCGATGAGCGCGCGGCCGCGCTGAATGCGCTCTGCGGCCTCGGCACGCGGCAAGCCGAGGAACTCGCCCTCACAGGCGGTCATCCAGCGCGCTTTTAGCCCATCTATGGCGCCGTGGCGGGCATCGTCGCGATGGTAATAGCCGTGCAGCAACATCTCGAACCCGGCATCAGACCAACCGCGAAGCCGGGTAGCGAAGGCCGAGCCCGGGACGATCGGAGCATCGCCCCAATGGTTCGGCACAACGAGCATCGCGATACGCTGATCCACATGCGGCGACAACAGTTCGATGAGTTGCTCCACCTCGGCTTCGAAGCGGGGCGAAACATCGTGAATCGAGGCCAGCAGCAGTCGCGTCACGACGCTATTATGCGGGCAGGGCGCGCAGCATGCGCATTAAAAAAGCTTCACTTGATGTTGATCCGCTTCTCCGGCCTCAGGCTGTGCGATGCGGATCGTCGACGTCAGCGCCTTTTATTCTCCTTGCGGTGGCGGCGTTCGGACTTACGTCGAAGCGAAGCTTCGGGCTGCGTCCCGATTTGGCCACGAGATCATCGTCATCGTGCCGGGCGAGCGCGACCGGATTGAACGCCGCGGACCAGGAGGTTTCCTGGCTCACATCGCTTCGCCAACATTGCCCGTGGATCGGCGCTACCGGTATTTCGTCGACGAAAGCGCTCTGCATCGCGCGCTCGACCTATGGCGGCCCGATCACGTGGAAGCCTCCTCCCCTTGGTCGAGCGCAACAATGGTCGGCCGCTGGCAAGGCACGGCGACGCGCTCACTGGTCATGCACGCAGATCCACTCGCGGCCTATGCCTACCGTTGGCTCGGCGGCATCGCGCGCATCGAGACTATCGACCGCTGGTTCCGCTTATTCTGGCGGCATCTGCGCGGACTCGGCCAGATGTTCGACGCCGTCATCTGCGCCAATGGCCAGCTTGCGGCGCGGCTTCGCCGGGGAGGCGTTGAAAACACGGCCACGATAGCGATGGGAGTCGAGCCGGGACGCTTCTCGCCTCATCTGCGCTCCGCCCAGCTGCGTGGGGTCGCACTGGAGTCGATGGGTCTGTCCCCCACGGCTGCCTTGCTTCTCGGGCTCGGGCGGTTCTCGGCCGAGAAGAGATGGGAAATGGTCATTCGCGCCGTCGACGGGTGCGCGCGGCAGCGGGAGGTCGGTCTCCTCCTCGTCGGAGACGGTCCGAGACGGGCCAAGCTCGAGCTCATCGCCGAGCGCAGCGGCTGTGTACAGCTTTTGCCGAGAATCGACGATCGAGAAGAGCTCGCGCGGCTTCTCGCAAGCGCAGATGCGCTGGTGCACGGATGCGAGGCGGAAACCTTTTGCCTCGTGGCGGCTGAAGCGCGCGCCAGCGGGTTGCCGATGATCGTTCCGGATCGCGGCGCGGCGCTGGACCTCCTCGCACCAAACGCCGGGACGACATTCCGTGCCGGCAGAGAGGCATCGCTAGAGAAGGCCATCCTACGCTTCGTCGACAGCGGCGTGGAGCTTCAGCGCGCGGCCGCTGCTCGAGCGGCTCACGTACGGTCGATGGATGAGCATTTCGCCGAGTTGTTCGCGAGCTATGAGGAGCTAGCGCCGAAACCCCGCCGAATTGTCGCAGAAGCGACATGCGAAACTCAACGGCTCGTCACATTCAGCGCCTAGTCAGGCGGTGAATTGAAAGACATCTGTCGAGCGATGGAGCACATGACGCATTCGGAATCCCATGACTATTTTCGCCGGCGCGAGCTAGCCGAGCGGGCAGCGGCCAAGAACGCCGCGACGGATATGGCTCGGCGTATCCACCAGGAGCTTGCGCAGGGTTACGCGACATTGCTTCGAAAGCCCGCTGAGGGCGCTAATCTGCCGACAGCGTCTCGCTGACGATCCGTTCGAACGCCTCCCCGGCGGGAAAGCCTTCCTCGACCCAGCGGTCCTCGATTTTCCGCAATAATCTCGCGACGGCGGGTCCCTGTTCCAGGCCCCGCTTGATCAGCGATCCCCCGGTGATCGGAAGACGCGGGGACGCCCAGGCCGAGAGGGAGGCCGCCTCGGCAGTCTGCCCGGCTAGAAGTAGGCGGTCGACCGCGCAATCGGTCCCAACCCGGTAGGCGAGGGCCGAGGGTGAGGACAGAAGATCCTCCGCCGCAGTGCATGCCAGGCGTTTTTTTGCCTTGTTCGAGAGGCGCAGCCTTACGGCGATTTGCTCAGCTAGCGCGACATCGCGAGGCAGCAAAGCCGCCAGCCGGCGCAACGGATCCGGTCCCACGCCGGCTTTCCTCTCTGCCTCCAGTAACGCTTCGAGGTCGCACGACCGTTGGGGCTCGATCTCCGGCAGGACGGGCTTGAGGATTCCGCGCTGAAGCATGATCCCGACCGTCGGCGCCGGGTTAACGACGCCGAGTAGCTTGAGAAGCTCGTCGGCAATCCGCTCGCGCGATAGCGCCATAAGATCGTTGGCGCGTGCAGTGCATGCTTTTAGCGCGTCGGCGTCGGGAGTTCCCGCGTCGAAGCGCGCATGGAAGCGGAAGAAACGGAGAATGCGCAGGTGGTCTTCCGCAATCCGCTGGAGCGGATCGCCAATGAACCGGATGTGCCGCTGCTCGAGGTCGGCGAGGCCGCCGAAATAATCGAACAGCTCGCCAGTGATGGGGTCCGCCGAGAGCGCGTTGATCGTGAAATCGCGACGCGCCGCATCCTCCTGCCAGTCGTCGGTGAAGGCGATGGTCGCGCGCCGCCCGTCAGTCGAAACGTCGCGCCGCAATGTCGTGATTTCCACCGCCCGCCCGTCGCTGACCGCAGTGATCGTCCCGTGATCGATACCGGTCGGAACGGCTTTGATCTTCGCCTTGTGGAGCCGCTCCATCACGTCGTCGGGCTTGATGCGCGTGGCGAGATCGATGTCGCTGACCGGCAGTCCGAGAAGGTCGTCGCGAACTGCGCCTCCGACATAACGGGTCAGCCCGTCTTCCGCGCCCAGCGCCCTTAGGACTCGCGCCATGCCGCGCCGCTTGCGCCATTTCGCGGCGTCGAGTCTCAGGGCCATCGAATGATGCGCGAAAGATTGACGATCATCGCCGCGGTTGCCCCCCAGATCCTGCGTCCGTTCCAGACGATCTCGTAATAGTGGCGCTCCCGTCCCTGGAACAGGGCCCACTGCTGTTTATGGTTGGCGGGATCGAGGAGGAACGTGAGCGGTGCTTCAAACCAATCCGCGACCTCATGTTCGTGAGGGGTCAACGGAAGGTCTGGCGGGATCACGCCCAAGACTGGGGTCACGATGTAACCGGTGACGGTGCGGTACGGCTCGACCGCACCGACGACTTCGACAGCCGCAGGGTCAAGCAGCAGTTCCTCATGAGCTTCGCGCAGCGCTGCGGCGACGGCGTCCTCGCCGACGTCGAGCCGTCCGCCGGGAAAGGCGATCTGCCCTGCATGCGTCCGCATGTGCTCGCGCCGGACGGTCAGGATCACACCCGGCGTCGGGCGGTCGGTGATGGCGACGAGAACGGCGGCCTCCACCGATGCCCGCGATCGCACCTCCGGCAGATCGCCGATGAGGAGGCCTTC
>Ga0070664_100001414_pt1 | contig 19194 bp, 17 predicted proteins | sample KBSC73metaG_FD_65863 | JGI IMG/M metagenome (GOLD analysis project Ga0070664, IMG submission 65863) | Corn rhizosphere microbial communities from Kellogg Biological Station, Michigan, USA - KBS C7-3 metaG | ecosystem: Host-associated > Plants > Roots > Rhizosphere > Soil ... | reverse complement strand
GCGAAGCGTGTCGATGTGTGGCGCGCCGACACGAGCGGTTCTGGTGGCACCCTTGACCGCGTTGCCAGCGCAGCCACACGTGTCCTGCTTTTCGGCGGCAAGGGCGGCGTGGGCAAGACGACGTGCGCGACGGCTGCTGCTCTTGGTCTGGCCACGGCGTTACCGTCGAGGCCGGTGTTGTTATTGTCAACCGATCCGGCGCACTCGCTTGGTGACGTTCTCGGCGCAGCGATCGGGGATGATCCCATTCGACTCCGTCGCGGTCCCGCGAATCTTCAGGTGCGTGCCATCGATCCGGTCCGTCAGTTCGAGGCGATCCGCCGCCGCTACGCGTCCAGCGTTGACGCATTTTTTGACCCGTTGATGTCGCGTCGGAACGACGGCATCCACGTGGATGCGAGCTACGACCGCGCTGTAATGCACAGCCTCATTGATCTTGCCCCGCCCGGCATCGACGAGCTCGCGGCGGTGATTGATGTGGCCGACAGCGTCGAGTCCGCACCGGACGGGCTGGTCGTGATCGATACGGCGCCGACAGGACATGCGCTTCGCCTGCTCGAGATGCCGTCGCTCGTCCACGATTGGACGAAAGCACTGATGTCGATCGTGCTGAAGTACCAGGCGGTCGCTTCCCTGCAGGAATTCGGTCCACTCCTGCTGCGGTTGTCCCAGGGGCTTGGCCGGCTCCGCCGGCTGCTCAGCGACCGCGATCGGACGTCGTTCGTGACCGTCACGAGAGGCGGTGCGCTGCCACGACTGGAAACGATCGATCTTCTGCGTCGACTTCCTGAAATCGGCATTCACGCCTCGACGATTATCGTCAATGCGGCAGGCCGTGGCAGGTGCCGACGATGCCGCGCCGAGGCCGCGGCGGAGCGGCAACACATCGCGCGCTTGAAACGGGAGATGCCTCGGACGATCGAGATGATATTCGCGCCGGCAGAGATGCCACCGCCGTCCGGGCCCGCCGCGCTGCGCCGTTGGCAACGCGGCTGGTACCTGTCGGGGTGACGCTGTCGAATCGAGCGCTCATCGATGGTCGAACACCTCCAGGCTCTGGGATACTATCGGAGCGTTCGAGATGGGTGAAACGGCCACATACCTCTATTGCATCGTCCATAGCGACGACGCACCGGTCACCACCAAGGCTCCGCACGGGTTGCCGGGCGCCAGCCGGCCAGTGATCGCGTCTGTGGCGAGATCGTTCTGGCTCGTAACCGCTGGTGTGCCACTGAAGTCATACGGCCCAGGCCCGCTCGAAGCCTCGCTGCGCGACGCGCGATGGGTCACCGACCTGGCGGTGGCGCACGAGTCGGTGGTCGAATTCTTCGCGCGCCAGGCCGGCGTCACGGTGATTCCGATGAAGCTGTTTACGTTGTTCTCGTCGGAAAACCGCGCGGTGAGCGAGACGCGATCCCGCCTGAGCGACATCGAGGCCGTTGTCTCCCGGATCGCCGGATGTGAGGAATGGGGAGTTCGAATCACCTACCGGCCATCGCTGCCATCACGGGCTAAAGGGCAGGCGGCGTCGTCCGGCACCGCGTTTCTTACGGCAAAAAAGACGGCGCGTGATGTCGCGCGGCGATCGACCGGGGCGGCCGCGGAAGACGCCGAACGGGCCTACACGATGCTGGCGGCGATGGCGCGCGCGGCTCGCCGCCGCGAGGGTGCGCCTCTTGCGGCAACGTCCCCCCCGCTTCTTGACGCGGCGTTTCTCGTTCCGACGACGGGACGCAGGCGATTCAAAGCGGCAGTCAAAAAGCTGGCGGATTCAGCCGCGGGGGAAACGCAGGTGACGCTGACGGGTCCCTGGCCTTCGTACAATTTCATTCAGCCTGAATCGAACTCATGAGCCGACGGAAGGTCCGTCATTCGACAGTGCCCACGGGGAAACCGGCCAAGGCGCGGCCGGTTTCGAATTTGCCGCGGCGCCGCCAGGCGCCTCACCCTCCTGCGCCAGCCTTTCCGCCTGGACCTGCGCCGAGGCAGGAGGTCGGGAGCATTTTCCCGCCAGGGGAAACGTCGCTGGCTGATGTCATCGACAACCTGCTCAATCGCGGTGTCGTGTTGAACGCGGATCTCATTCTGGCGCTGGCAGACGTCGACTTGATCTACGTCCGCCTTTCGGCGCTCCTGTGCGCCGCCGATCGCATTTTGCCGCGCCAGTGATGAAGGGCGTTTACGTGTTCGCGCTGATCAGCCACACGATCCCATCGTTTGCCTTCGACTCACACCGCGTCGAGTTCATCGACCTCGACGGGCTTCATGCCGCGATTGAACGTCTCGCGGTGTCACCGGCGATTTCCGAATCATCCCTTCGGACACAGCACGACATCGTCAGTCGCCTCTGTGACCGTATCGACGCCGTGATCCCGGCGCGATTCGGCGCATTCCTTGATGAACGCGAGTTGCACGATATTGTCGCGGTGCGCCGTTCAGTCATTCTGGAAACCCTCGCTCTGGTTCGTGGTCGCGTCCAGATGACGGTCCGATTTCGCGGGACTCCAGAATCGAAGCCGATGACAGAGCGGCCCGCGCCGCGCGCGGGAATGACCGGCACGGCCTACCTCGAGGCGCGACTGACTGCGGCCAGGACGATGCCGGCGGCGGCCCGCGTGGTGACGGAAGCCGTCGCTCGCCAGGCAATCGCCGAAAGATCGGAACCCGGAACGGACCGGGCACCGGCGACGCTCTATCACCTGGTTGATCGCGCGAATGTTCCCGCGTACGTAGACGCGATTTCGAGTCTGCACTTACCAGTGGCAACCGTCAGTGGCCCCTGGCCTTCGTTCGCATTTGCGCCCGATCTATGGTCGTAAAGCCAGTCCGCAAACGCCGACGGCCGGCTCGGCGGTCGATCAAGCGAGCCGAAACCAGCCCGCGTCGCACGAGGCTCGCCGCCTCGGTAGAGATTCAGGAAATCGAGGCGATGCGACTGGAGCTCGATCGCCTTGCCGCCGCTCCGCCGCCGAGGTGGAATGCGAACCCGGACGACGTTCGGAAGTCAGTGCTCAAGCTTGTGCTCACGCTGGTGGATTTCATCCGTCAGATTCTCGAACGACAGGCGATCCGACGCATGGAGGCGAATACACTGTCCGCGGAACAGACCGAAGCCGTCGGAATGGCCTTGCAGCGGCTCGAAGAAACCATCCGAGATCTCGCCAACCAGTTTGGTCTCGATCCGGAGGACTTGAATCTCGATCTCGGACCGATCGGGAAACTGACCTGACGATCATTCGCGCCGCCGCTTTCACGGCGTACCGGCAGCGAAGTTGTAGCATCCGGGGGTAACCATCACGCGGCGGTCCCGCGTGAAGAAGAAACTGGTCGGCGAAATGATGCCGGCGCCGCGGAACTGCACAGTGCGTCGCTTGTCGCCTGCCGCGTCGTAGACGTACGTGTAGGGAGCCGCTAGCGAAATCCACAGATTGCCGTCGGGATCGACCGCCGCGGTGCGCACCATGGCGGGTACGAGCGGAAACTCTCCACGCTTCCTCGCCCACGTCGTCGGCAGCCGCTTGATGTACGGGTCGATTTCGAGGCCTTCGATGTGGCGTTCGAAGACCAGCTGGCCTGCCGCGTCGTATTTCCTGAACATCGGTATGCCGGAGAGGAACACGAAGTAATACCCGCCCTTCGGACTGAGCAGCGTGATCCCGACATTCAGTGCCGCGTGCACCTGCGGGTCGCTTTCCTGACCGGTCTGCCGCAGTGCGCCGAATGTCCGCAGCGGCGACCCGGTTGCGACGTATTCCACGACGAGCGAGCCGAGTTCCGGCTGACTGATCAGGACGGACTGGCCGGTGTACTCGAGCGTCGCCAGTCCGTTCAGCACGAGCTCGCCAAGAGTTATCTGGGGCACCCCTCGCCCGGGCATCGAGAATCCACCAAGCGACGTGCCGGTGGCCGAAAAGAACTGCACACGCTGGCGGTCGCCCGGCGCGTCAGCGACAACGAAGCTTCCGTCCGGCGCGGAGTCAAACGCCGTCGGCCGGATGATGCGGCCACTCTCGGATCCGATCTGGACGATCCGCGTTGGCGTCTCGGTGCCACGCGCGATGGTGTAGACCGCATGCGCACGCCGATCGAAGATCAAATAGTCGCCGGACGGCGACAGTTGACAGGCGGCGATCTCATCGAAGGCGGCGGCAAGATGTGGCGCGAGACTGCCGGTGGCGCGAAGCTCTTCGATCTCGAGCGCGCGCGGCGCAGTCAGCAGAACCGACAGCAGCAGAACGTTGATGTGTCGATGGGGCACCGCTCGCCCATGATACGCCGGCAGGCTAGAAGCGGTTTCAAAGTCCTCGTGCGACAGCGTGGAGTGATTGATCAGTAACGGGCGACGTCCTGGATGGCTTTGAGCACGTGCGCTGACTGCGGGAGGATGACCTCTTCAAGCACCGGAGAGTACGCCACCGGTGTGTCCAATGCGGCCACGCGCCTGACCGGCGCGTCCAGATGTTCGAACAGCTGCTCGACGATGCGCGCGGCGAGCTCGGCGCCGAACCCGCCGGTCAGTTGATCTTCGTGCGCGATCACGACGCGGTTCGTGTGCTTCACAGCGGCCGCGATTGCATCCCAGTCAAACGGCGCGATCGTCCGCAGGTCGACGACCATCACGCTGATCCCATCCTTCTCGGCCTGCTGCGCGGCCAGGAGCGAGCGCTGAACCAGCGCGCCCCAGGTCAACACCACCACGTTGCTCCCTTCGCGGCGAATGGCCGCTTTGGCGAAGGGGATCATGTAGTCGCGACCGGGGTACTCGCCCTTGTTATACGTCTGCCGGTAAAGGTGCTTGTGCTCGAGGAACAGGACGGGATCGTCGCATCGAATTGCGGTGCGGAGCAGGCCGGCGGCATCGCGCGCGTTGGACGGGAAGACCACGCGAATGCCCGGGCAGTGGGCGAAGATACTTTCCCCGGACTGGCTGTGGTACGGCGCGCCGCCGCGCAGATACCCGCCGATCGCGGTCCGGATGACCATCGGGCAGGCGAACGCGTTGTTCGATCGATACCGGAGCATCGACATCTCGTCGCGCATCTGCATCATGGCCGGCCAGATGTAGTCGAAGAACTGGATTTCAACGACGGGTTTCAAGCCGCGGGTGGCCATGCCGATCGCGCGGCCGATGATGTTGGCCTCCGCCAGCGGGGAATTGAACACACGAGTGCCGCCAAACATCCGCTGGAGGCCGTGCGTCACCTTGAACACGCCGCCCTTGCCAGAGACCTGATCGAGCGCCGACTCGCGGCTGCAGTCGGCAACGTCCTCGCCGAACACGATGATGCGCGGCTCGCGCGCCATTTCGTCCTTGAGCGTGCGGTTGATGGCGGCGACCATCGTGTCAGGCTTCCCGGACGGTGTCGGCGGCGTGTCGAACGCGTCCGACGTCGGATCGACGTCCGGCGAATAGACGTAGAGCGACGCGGTGTCGGCGGCCGGCTTGTCGGCCTTCTTGGCGTCCTCTGCCGCCGCGTTGACCTCGGCGTCGACTTCCTGCGCAATCGAGACGAGGTCCGCCTCAGTCGCGAGGCCTTCGCGCTTCAGGAACGAGGCCATGCGAGCAATCGGATCGCGCCTCGCCTCCGACGCGCGCTCCTCGGCGGTCTTGTACAACTTCTCGTCGTCGGACAGCGAGTGGGAGTACGGCCGCGTGACGGTCGCGTGGACGAGCGCCGGGCCTTTGCGAGCGCGAGCGTAGGCGACCGCGTCGAACATCGCCCGATAGCTGGCCAGGAAGTCGGTGCCGTCGATGCTCTGGACGAACAGGCCGGGGAAGGAGGAAACGAGCTTCGAGATGTCTCCTCCGGCAGTCTGCACTTCGACCGGAACGGAGATCGCGTAGCCGTTGTCTTCGACGACGCAGACCAGGGGCAGGCGGTCCAGGCAGGCGCTATTGAGCGATTCCCAAAATTCCCCTTCGCTCGTCGCGCCGTCACCGACGGAGAGGTAGACGACCTCGTCCTCGTGGTACCGTTCGCGACGCCCTTCGATGGTGGTGATTCGATCGTAGAGCAGCGAGGCTTCCGCGCAGCCGACGGCCTGCAGACACTGCGTTCCCGTCGGGCTCGACTGCGAGACGATGTTCAGTTGCTTGCTGCCCCAGTGCGACGGCATCTGCCGTCCGCCCGAGCTCGGGTCGTCACTGGCGCCGACGCCCGAGAGGAACATGTCGTACGGGGTGACGCCGAGAGCAAGGCAAAGCGCGCGATCGCGATAGTAGGGATAGAACCAGTCGTACCCGGGGCGGAAATTGAAGCCGGCGGCGACGAGGATGGCTTCGTGCCCGGCGCCGCTGATTTGAAAAAAGATTACGCTCTGGTTCTTGAGCTGAATCTCTTTGTCGTCGATCCGCCGCGACAGCACCATGGTCCGGTAGGCGCGGAGGAGATCGTTGCGGGTCAGGCCGGCGTAGTCCGCGCCTTCGGTGTCGGATCGCGTGCTCCGGCCGTTGCTGACCGCCGTTCCTTTCATCCTGCGGAGCCCTCGTTGTGCGGAGTGCCGATTGGGCGAATGGTCAAGCCATTTAGGCCGCCGCTCGCCGTCTGGCCAAACACTACATTATAACACCCGGGGCCCCTCCGGCCTCGCGACAGACCCCTGAACTCCGCAAGCAACACGGTATAATCGCGCCTTCTTTTTGGCGTGAAAGGGACCTGATCGTGGCGACACAAACGGTGCGGCTTCATCGCTGGGACGAACTGGCGCTCGAGAAAGTGACCGAGATGATCTCGCGCAAGATCGTCACCGGGGAGCGGGAAATGGTGGCACAGGTCTACCTGAAAAAGGGGGCCCTGGTCCCAATGCACTCCCACGAGAGCGAGCAGATGACGTACGTCCTCCAAGGCGCGCTCAAGTTCTTGATTAACGGGGAAGAGATCACCGTACGCGAGGGCGAAGTTCTGCACATCCCATCCTGGATCGAGCATCAGGCCGAAGCCCTGGACGACACCTTCGAGCTCGACCTATTCAGCCCGATTCGGCAGGACTGGCTCGATCACACGGACACTTATTTTCATCGTCAGTAGCTCACGTCGACTGCGGATTTCGGATTGGCGATTGCCGATTTTGTGATTGCTGATTGCGGATTGAGATTGACGATTGTTGATTGAGTGACCGCCAAATCAGCAATCGACAATCTCAATCCTCAATCGACAATCACAAAATCGGCAATCGCCAATCTTCAATCCGCAATCGACTCGCGTCTGAATACCCTCAGGTGCCAGACGAAGAGCGCGCAGTTGGCGACAGCGAGAACCGCCGTCGAATCGATGATGGTGAAGTTCCGCGGCGGCAGCGGAATGCCTTGTCCAAGTCCGAAGAACAGGAAGAGGTTCAGGGTGACGACCGCGCTGACGGCCATGTGGATCGGTCGAAGCTGCGGCCGGGCGGCAGCGGCCAGCGCGAGCAGTGGCAGCGCGAAGTACAGATGATTCTCGTGGACCGCGATTCCGAGCACGAAATACGCGTGCACGATGAACGCGGCTGACGCGGCGACGAGCGACACGTCGCGTGAATGCCTCACCCGCCAGAGCGTCCACCCGGTCGCAATCAGGACGGCTGACGTCGCCAGCGGCCGCGGATTCGGATATCCGAGGCCCACGAGTGTCGAGACACCCAGAATCCGCAGCCTCATCGTCCAGGCGTCCCAGATGCCCATGTCGCCGACGGCGTAGATGGCGCGCATCACGTAGGTCACGATCCACCAGACGTTGGCGGCATAGGCCGACAGCATGTCGTGCCGCAGCAGCGAGCTCACGCCCTGGACGACGTTTCTCCCAGCGCCGATCAGAAAATAGGGGAGCAACATGATGAACGTGACCGCACATGCTGCGACCACGCCGCTCGAGAATCTGGACAGACGCTCAGCGGAGCCGGCGTTCCACATCGCCAGGAGCACGATGGGTATCATCAACACCGCTTGCAGTTTGGTAAGACACGCGAGCGCCAGGAGCGCCCCGGCGACGATGGGTGCTCCGAGGCTCGCCGCGATCAGCGAGCCGACGGCCGGCACAGCGGCGAGGGGATCGAGGTAGCCGAGCATAGGGCCACTGAGAATGGTGGCCGGGTTTGCCCAGAATGCGGTCGCCGCCCAACGTCCTTGGTCTTCCCCGTAACGACGCGACACGAACGTCCACAGCAGCCACGTCAACGCAATCTCAGCGAGAAGACCGGGCGTCTTGATTGCGATGTTGAGCCAGCGGGTGTTCTCGAACCCGGGCGATACCGCCTGGTAGACGAATCCCGTTGCGGTAAGAGCGTAGAGCGCCAGCGGAGGGTAGTCGACCGTGGTAACGCGTTCGCCCCAGCGCACCAATCCCCGCTCCGGAGGATGGCCGCCGACCCCGTACAGCCTGGAAACACCTTGATGCAGTGCACCGTAGCTCCACGTCTTCCAGACGAGGACGTCTTCGGTGCCGTGGAGCGGCAGCGCGATGAGCCGGATCAGAAGTCCGGCGGCGAATAGTGCCGTGAAGCGGCGCTGTGTGATGTCAGTGCACCTTGCGGTCCCAATCGGATCGACCGCCGGAGTACACATCGAACTTGCGGCGAAGGCGGTTCATCTTCCACTTGAGATATCGGTACTTGATTTCGGCCGACAGCCCGCCTCGTCCTCCCTGCAGGTAGAGATAGCCGAAGATCAACCCGCCCAGATGCGCGGCGTGAGCCACGCCACCCGGCGACGAAAAGTACGACAGTGCGCCGATGATGATGACGAAGTATTTCGCGGGAATAGGAAAGATCAACGCCATGAGGATGGGACGGTCGGGGTAGTACAGCGCGAAGGCCAGCAGGAGGCCGAACAACGCGCCGGACGCGCCGACGGTGACCGTGCGATACGTCGCTTGAGTCACCTCGAACGGCAGAAACGACACCAGGATTGTGGTGATCGCTGCCCCTATTCCGGTAACGGCGTAGTAACGGACGAAGAACTTCGTGCCCCACAGCCGCTCCAGCTCGACACCGAACATCCAGATACCAAGCATGTTGAACAGGATGTGGGTCGGACCCGCGTGCATGAACATGTAGGTGATCGGCTGCCACACCCAGAAGCGTTCGACCACCGCTTGCGGAATCACCCCGAGCACGTACAGTAGATCGTGACGGATGACCGTCGCGACAAATGCGCCGACGTTGATCCAGATGATCCATTTCACCGCGGGCGTGATCGGGCCCGGTCCGAACGAATAGCTGAGCGAGCGAGGGCGGGCGTAGCGGGACATCTACGTGATTTGCGAAAGAAACTATCGTACCACAGCGACCTTCATCGTCTTGCCTCCGGCAGGATTACCTCGGCAGGCTGGAGCGGGGCGGCGGAGGCGGCGCGCGCGGGAAGCGGCAGGGCACACGCCGCGGCCAGAAGCGGAATGACGGAAACGCCAACCAGCGTATGTTCGATGCCGACGCGGTCGGCGATCATCCCTGCCAACGGTACGCTCAAGCCTCCCGTGCCCCACGCAAAGCCCATCATCAATGACGACACCGTGGCAGCGCTGACCGGTGCAAGAGACTGGCCGAAGGTGACGTTGACCGGCAGAGTGGACTGCAGAAACAGCCCGCCTATCGCGAGCACGACGACAAAGTGCCAGCCGTGCAGGAACGGCGCGATGAACAGGAACGGGCATGACACGACGAGTGACCAGATGATCACCGCGCGAGCGCCAAACCGGTCGGCCGCCGGACCCCCGAGGAAACCGCCGACCCCGCTGCCGAAGAGATAGAGGGCGACCGACGCTCCGGCTTGGCTGACAGACATGCCGCGCCGGGTCAGCATGACGGGGACGAACGTGGCGAAGGTCAGTGAGGCCAGCGTTCGCAGCACGACGCTGGCGTAGAGCAACGCGAGCGGCTTGGCGTACGGTCGGAGCGCGCCGAACCCCCGGTGGGCCGATGGATGCAGCGGAATCGGCGGAACCCGCCGCAGGAAGAACAGGACGACGGCGAGGCCGGGCAGCATGAGGATCGGAGTCCACTGGAGGCCGAATCGTTCCGCGAATGGCGCGAAGAAGAGAGGGCCGAACGAAAAACCAAGCGTGCCGCCGGTGATGTACACCGACATCGCAAGCCCACGATGTTCTCCCCCGAGCCGATGTGCGAGCGCCGCAGCGGGCGGGTGAAACGCCGCCGCTCCAAGGCCACCGGCGACCAGGATCAGCGCCAGCATTTCCCGGGACGTTGCCAGGCCTATCAGGCTCAGGATGACGACCGAGACGACCGGGCCAATTTTGATCAGCGTGCGCGGGCGCCAGCGATCCGCGAGGTGGCCGAATCCGACCTGTGCGACCGACGCGGCCATCTGAAAGAGCATCGTCAACGTTCCCGCGGCCGCCAGCGAGAGGTTGAGTCGCGGGATCAGGATCGGCAGCATGGGCGCGTAGATATTGCCGTATCCGTCCACCATCAGGTGCGCGGCGGCCATCAGCAGGATCGTGGGATGCAGACGCAGGCGCGAGATCATCGCTGCATTCCTGTGCCGTTGCCGCCTGAGCACCCGAGAATCACGTTGTGGGCCGCAGACGCCGCAGTACCCGGCCGAACGCCTCGTCGAACTCCGCGAGGCGGAGGATTCGTGCCGCGACGATGAGGACAATCATGCCGACGGCGATTGCGCCGCCGAGCTGGATCGCGCGAGAGATGGAATTGGTTCCAGGGACGAGCGTTGCCAGTGAGCGAGAGGCCATCTGCGCCGCCGCGCCCATCGCAAGCGACGCGACCGTGATCTTGATCAACGCCACGGTGACGCGACGTCCTTCGAGGCCGCCGAGGCGCCGTCGAAGCAGCCAGAGCAGCAGTCCTGCATTGAACATGGCGGCGAGCGCAGTGCCGAGGGCGAGGCCGCGGTAGCCCATCACCCGCACGAGAAGAAGATTGATCGTCAGATTGGCGAGCACGGCGATCACGCTGACCGTCACCGGTGTCCGCGCGTCACGCAGCGAGTAGAAGCTGGGCGACGCGATCTTCACCGCGGAGTAGCCGAGCAACCCCGGGGCGTAAAACATGAGCGCGGCCGCCGTCGCCGCCGTGTCGTGCGGTGTGAATCGACCGCGTTCGAGCAGCAGCGCCACGATCGGGTGGGCGAGCGCAACCAATCCGATGGTGGCGGGCACGTTGAGCATCAGCATCAGTCGCAGCGCGGTCGACACCGTCTGCCGCATGCCGCGCATATCTCCCTCATTCGCGCGGCGCGCGATCTCTGGCAATGCTGCCGTAGCGATGGCCACGCCAAACAGTCCAATTGGCAGATACATCAGCCGGAAGGCGTAGGTGAGCCACGAGACCGCGCCCTGTTCCTGACTCGTCGCCAGATAGGTGTTGACGAAGACGTTGATCTGTACGGCCGCGAGCCCCAGTGTGCCGGGTCCCATCAATCGGAGCACCTCACGGAGATCCGGATCGGTGAAATCGATGATCGGCCGATAGCGGAAACCCTGGCGCCGCAGCGAGGGCCACTGCAGCGCGATCTGTCCGACGCCGCCGACGAGGGTGCCAATCGCGATCGCCGCGATTGCCGGTTGTCCGACGTGCGGCATCACCGGCACGAGCGCGAACGCGCACACAATCGTCGCGACGTTGAACATCGCCGGGGCGAGCGCGGGGATGAAGAAACGGCGCAGCGAGTTCAGCATGCCCATCATCGCCACCGCGGCCGCGACTGTGGTCAGGAACGGGAGCATGATGCGCGTCAATTGCGTCGTGAGTTCGAGCTTGCCAGGGATGTCAGCGAACCCTGGCGCGATCGCGTGAGTGATCGGGTAGGCGAAGACCATCCCGATCAGCACGAGCACGCCGGTGACCAGGAGCAGCGCGTTGATGACAAGGTTGCCGAGACGCCATGCCGCTTCGGGTCCGCGAGTGGTGAGGGTGTGCGTGAACGTGGGCACGAACGCCGCGGTCATCGCCCCTTCGGCAAACAGATCGCGCACGAGATTCGGGACGCGGAACGCCACATTGAAGGCGTCCATCTCGACGCCGCCGCTCGCACCAAAGAATGCCGACAGCACCATTTCGCGAGCCACGCCGAGCACGCGGCTGGCCATGGTCGCCACGCTGATGAGCCCGGCCGATCGGGCGAGCTTCACGCTCATCGTGCGGAAAAAATGACAGGTTTGGTGGTGATCAAATAGCAGGCCGCGGACATCGACAAGCGAGAGTACCACACCGCGGCTTTACCACGTTGATAGAGCGTCCGCTTCCGAGACGAACGGACACCTGAACGTGACAAAGGCGTGACGAGAACAAAAAAAGCCCCTGCGTTGCCGCAGGGGCTAATGGAGGATGGATGAGAGGCTTGTGCGTGCCTTTCAAAATGATTAGACGGGACATGCCGCTGAAAAGTTTGGTAAGAATCATGACCCCAGTTTGCGGCGGACGGATTCGTTGATCAGTCGGCCGTCGGCGCCGCGCCCGGCCAGCTTTCCCATCACGGCTTTCATCACGCGGCCGAAGTCCTTGGCCGATGTCGCCCCGGCCTCATGAATGGCTTCGTCGACGGCGCGCTCGATCTCCGCGGGATCGATCGGCGGCGGCAAGTACGCCTCGAGCGTGGCGATCTCGGCGGTCTCCCGCGCGGCGAGCTCTTCGCGGCCGCCTTTGAGAAACTGCTCGATCGAATCCCGCCTCTGCTTAATCAGCGAGGCGATCACCTGCTGCGACTCGCTCTCGTCAAGCGCGCGCCCCTTTTCGACTTCACGGTTCATCAGCGCGGCCTTCGCCATTCTGAGCGGCGCAAGCCGCGCCTGATCCTTCGCTTTCATCGCCGCGGTCATGTCGGAGGAGATCTGATCAATAAGAGTCATGGTTTTGTCGCAATTCGCAATTCGCAATTCACAGTTCGTGATAGCTGACTATTGTCAACCAGGACGCGTGTCACGTCACCTCTCGATATATCTCCCAGTATTCCTTCGCCACAGCCTGCGGCCGGAATTCGCGTTCGAGCGCTTGCCGTGTGCCCGTGAGCGTGCGCCGCTTGTGCTGCAGAAAATGCGTAATCGCCCGGCCGAGCGCGATCGGCTGCTCGCGCGGCACAATCGAGACGTCGGCGCCGAAGACGCCATTCAGCTCCAGCCCGCCCGGGTTGTCGCTCGACAGCACCGGTGTTCCGCACGCGAGCGCTTCTACCGCGACCGTTGGCAGTGCCTCGAGCAGCGACGGCAGCACGAATAGATCTGCCGCGGCGCAGTACCGCGAGATCGCGAAGTTATCCACCAGGCCCGCGAAGTCCACATGCCGTTCGACGCCGGCCGACCGCGCGACTGCCTTCAGGTCCTCCGCGAGCGGACCGGCGCCGCAGACGACGAGCCTCGTGTCGGGATGCACGTGGACGACGTCCATCATTGCTTCGATCAGGAATCGCTGACCGGCGAGTGGATGCAGGCGTTTGACGTTCAGCAGCAAGTGGCGATTCGCGATGCCGAGTGCACGCCGTTCCGATGCCTGTTGCTCCTCGTCGTGCCACGAGAACTCCTCGCCGACGGGCGGATAGATCACGCGCGCATTTCGACGCCGCAACCCCAGCTCGAACGCGCGGCTCATGAGCCGATCGCTGTAGAACGTGACGTAGGTCGCCTCGTGATACGCCCGAGTGAACAGATCGGGACGGCCCCGTTTGGGCGCGTAGTGCCAGATCTCAGTGCCGTACAGCGTCAGCACGACCGGTTTCTTCGCACGCGTGGCAAGCAGAACCGCCATCTCGGCCAGCAGGCCATTGCTGTGGACGTGGACGACGTCGGCGCGAGCGAGCAGTGGCGCAAACGCTCGTCGAATCCGGTACGCGCCCAGCGCGGAGCCGAGACGAAGCGTGCGATCGAAGAATCCTCCGCTTCGCCGCGGCAGCAACGTCACCGGCCCAGCCAGTTTCGCTCCGCCACCAGCTCGCGGCGGATGCGACAGATACTCGATCGTGTCGCCCCGGTCAGTGGCCCAGTTTCCGAGGTGCCATGGCAGCAGCGCGTTCGCCGCCTGGTCCGGCGGCAGGTGGGGCGTGACGTGGAGGATTCGCATCAGCCGGCGTACGCCCGGCGGAATTCCGCGAAAGTTGCCGGCACGGCTTTCAGCTCGCGCCTGGCGAATTCGAGAAAACGCTCGAGGCGATCCAGGAAGGCGTCGAGCTCACCCTGGGTCGTGTTGTAGGGACTGCCGCCGACGATGGCTTCGCTCGAGTGAAACAGCAAATTGAGCACGGGTTCGTGCGCCCGCGCCAGCGCTTGCGCGAGACTCACCATCTCGGGCAGCGACGAATACGACGGTCGGAGCCAGCGCAGCTGCAGCAGACCGAGACGACGCAAGAATCGCTTGGTCGTATAGGGCCGTGGCGCGCGAGCGTAGGCGTACTGAAGACGTCTCGGCAGGCGGCGATTCAATCCGCACGACACCGGCACTTCCAGAAGGCCGCTGGTGCCTGGTGTCGTTGCGCTGTCGTAGGCCAGAAAATACGGCGTCAGCGGTGCCTCGACGAACTCCGGTCCGCCCTTGTGCGACTCGTAAAACAACGGCGCGACGCTCGATTCGACGAGATATCCCAGCCGCTCCAGACCGGCAACGTGCGCCGCCGAAAAACCGAAGCGACCGGATCGATACGAAACGGGCCTGACGCCGACCGCGGCCGTGATCGCGTCGGTCAGCGACGTCAGTTGATTCTCGAACTGGGACCGCGGCAGCACGGACGCATAGGGGTGCTTGCGGATGTCGTCTGCCGTGCACGGCGGTGTTTCCCACGCGTGATGATGGGCGCCAATCTCACAGTCTCCGCCCGCAAGCAGCCCCCGCAGGACGTCTGCGGCCCGGCCATCCTTGGCGACCGGATACGTGATCACGTAGGTTGGCCGGACGCCGTGCCGGGCGAACAGCGCGTGCAGCCGCGGCAACGCGTAGATGTTTTCAAACGTCTGGTGCGCGCGCGCATGCGCGTCCCACTGGTTGTCCCCCTCGGTGTCGATGCCGACCAGCAGATGCATGGGTGGAAGATATATCTGTCAAATGGTGAATTGGTGAATTGGTGGATCCGTGAATGGGTGAATTTGCATCGCGCGGCTACCGCCGCGCCTCCAGAGCACGCGCGGTAGCGCGTGCACAGCTAATTCACCAATCCACCAATTCACCAATTCGCCAATTCATGCTATCGGTCCTGATCGGAATCGCCCAGGGTGACGTGCCACCGGTCCGTGTCCTCGTAGAACGCCGAGTCCACTTCAATCCCGTTGATCTTGACCACGAACTCCATCGTGGATTTGACCTGAAAGTAACCGGATCGCCGAAGCACACGGCGGAAGCCCTCGTGCATCGCGAACACACGAATCTTGTCCGAGTCGGCCTGGCGCGCTTCGCGATCGACCCAGTTCAGCAACGTCCGGAACGTGGCTTCATCGTCGGGATCGGTCAGGAAGTCGACCAGCAGCGTGACCCGTCCGCGAGGTTCGTGGAGATGCCGGTAAACGGCATAGCCGACATTGCGATCCTCACGGCGGACGACGGCGATCGAGTATCGGACATGCGGCGCGGAGACGAATTTCCAGTTCAGATACGCGGCATCGCGACGGACCGCGAGCTCGAGCTTTGGCGCGACCTGTTCCCAGAGCGCGGTAAAACTGTCGTCGAAGCGCTGGACCAGCCTGACCTCGGCGCGCATCGGCCGTGCCCGCGAAATGATCAGGACGAACGGCAGCGTCAAGGCCGACACCAGCCGGTTGATCGCAACCGGCCAGTGCGGTATTCGCAGGGCGCGGCGCGTCAATGGCTTGACGAGAAGCGGCACCGGCCCCACGTCGGGCCAATTCAGCTTCTGAAACAGTCTGTACGACGATTCAGACAATCCCAGCCCGAGCGACGCTCCGACGTTGCGATCCCACGTGCGGAAGAGGACCTCGCCCAGGCCCTGACGTTGCCGTTCGGGCGCGACCATCACGTCCATTCCCCACGAGCCCTGGACCTCGCGGCCTTTCAGCGACAAGCGCACGGGCATCGTCGCGTACTGGCCGACGAGCGTGATGCCCTCCCGCGCGATCCAAATCTCCGGCTCCTGTCCTGGATTGTTCGGATTTCGGCGATATTGCCATTCCCAGCGGAGCCGGCTCGCGTCGGCAGCGTCGATGCCAAACACGCGGCGGTACAAGGCCTCCACGGCGCGCTTGTCGTCAGGCCGGTACTTGGTGATATCTGCCACGTCAGCGTCTCGCGAGCACGTATTCCATATTGCTGATGAGCGCATCCTGGACGAGGGCACTGTTGCGAACCCATCGGGCAATTGGCGCCGGAAGTTTGCGGACCGTCGCCGTGACGTGCAGCTCTTCTCGGACGATCCGCAGGCCGGCACGCGCGATCTGATCGCGGAGCCTGGCAACTCGAACCTTCTCGAGAAGGTCGTCGTGCTTGACCTCTCCGCGCCGGGCCGCCTTGATGAACGAGTTCTCATTCGCCGGCTCTTTGAGCGTCCACGGCGCGTGGCGCGCGAGCAGGCGGAACGTCCCGAAGGCGATGCGACGCCCGAAGATCAGGTGCAACGGGACCGGAACTTTCAGCCGCGGCAGATGGGCGCCCGCGAACGAGAGATACGGCGACGTCGACAGGTACATGTAGCCGTCCGGCGCGAGCACACGCGCGCACTCGCGCAGGTACAGCGATGCATCGGCCACGTGTTCGATCACCGCATGCGACAGCACGAGGTCGAACGAGCCGCTGGCGAATGGCAGCGCCATGCCATCTGCCAGAGCGAAGTGCAGATTGTGCAGCTGACGCTCCTGGCCAAGCCGCACGCCGGCTTCCTGGAAACGCTCCGCCGGATCGATGCCGACAACGGTATCGGCTTCTTCGGCGAGCGAGAGGGGCATCCCGCCGCCACCGCAGCCGTCGTCGAGGACGCGTCCCCGCAACGGCACGGCGGCTCGCTCCAGAAAGGCGATGACTTTCGCGCTCCGGTAATACTCGAACAGGGCGTAGTCGTACTCTGAACGGAATCGGAGGTCGGCATGCGCCTTGATGGCGCGTTCGTCAATGTTTCGCACGCCCGTTCTGTGGCAAGTTCGGCTGTCCCGCGCCGAATTTATCAATGAGAACCGCGCGGTCGTGGCCGCTTGCGGTTTCGGCGACGTCGAAGGTGGCGATGATCCTGTGGTTCGGGTAGGCGTCGATCACATCCTGAATGACGGGATTGTGCGCCTGCGACTCGTAGCCGAGGCTGGGCGCGATATACGTCAAAATATATCGCACATCATCACGTGTCTTCCGATCATCGTAGTTTCCGAATTCACGGCCGATGAAAACTGGCCGGATGCGATTCTCGAGCGCCAGGCCATTGGCCAGCTTTCCCTGCACCAGCGTGCCCGCCGGCAGGAGAGCGCCGACGGCGCGCGACGCCTCGTAGTTCTTGTAGGTCCGTCCGACCGCCCACTGGACGTACTGGAGGACATTTCCCGCTGAAAGCAGCACCGCGAGCACGATGGCTCCACGCGCCGTGAGCCGTGCGCCGAGCGCGCGTGGCAGTCGGGGCCACGTCGCGTACAAGACTCCCGCGAATATCAGGGCCAGCGCTCCGGCAATGCGAACGTTGGGGCTGATCTCCCGCAGAAACGCAATCCGGACGATGGAGGCGAAGACGACGTACGCGCCATACAGGACGATTGGCAGCGCGAGCAGAGCGCGGCGGCGCGGCATCGCCTCGAGTGAAGACGGCAGGATCTGAAGCCGCCCGAGCGCCAGGGAGGCAAGCGCGGCGAGCGCCGGAATGAAGAATACGAATCGCCGTTCGTTGCTGGCGTCGTGAAGAATCAACTCCGCGCCGCCGAGCAGCACCCAGAGCAGCAGCAGCCGCTCGCCACTCTTCAGCTCGCGCCAGCGTGCGAGCAGACCGCCTGCATACGCCGCGGCGAGCGCCAGCACGAACCAGGTTCTGGTGAAGGCGTCCTGCAGAGGGAACCACGACACGCGATCGACGAGCGACTTGACGTCGTAGCTGGGTTTTCGGGTGACCGACATCTGCCAGTTGTAGAAACGATAACTCGGCCAGTTTGGCAGGACGAACAGCGTCATCGCGACGGTACCGCAGACAACAAGCCCGCCGAGCGTCCACAAGCCGGCGCTCGCGTTCCTCGACGGTGCGCTCGTCGCGCGCGAGCGCAGAATGCTCACCAACGCGTCGAGTCCAAGCGCGACGACGAAGAAGGCCGCGGACGCCTTCGTGAAAAACGCGAGTAGCGCGCACGCGGCGGCAGCAAAACCCCAACGAGGCCGATCATCCGCGCGGACATAGCAGTACCAGGACGCAACCATGAACGCGACCATCGGTCCTTCCATCAGCGCAGCACGGTTCCACATCGTGTAGAAGTAATTGGTTCCGGCGAGGGCGGCCGCAATCAGACCTGCCCGCCGTCCGGCGAGCCTGGCGACCCCGAGCGCCAGCAGCCACACCGACAAGAGCCCTAACGCTTGAGGTACGATTCGCGCCTGGCGCACACCGACACCAAGCGTCTGGAATGCGACGTATTGGAGACCGGTGAAGACCGGCGCGATGTACATCGGATTCCACTGGTCCATCGACCACTCGTTAAACATCGCCTTGTTGCGGGCGTTGTGAACCCACGGCCCTTCATCGTGCCAGACGATGCCGACTGAGGGATTCCAGGGAGGATCGGCAGCAGGGAACAGGCCGCGCATAAGGGCCGCAACCGCAAGGATTGAGAACAGGATCGAACCGAAGGTGCGGCGCGAGACATCGCCGTGCTCGATCATTGCACGGGCACCCGTCTCGACCAGACGTCGAACCCATCCGGTCCCGGCACTTGTTGGTACGAGTTCCGCAGCCAGGTGACCAGCGACGGGGTGGTCATGAAGAAGTGCGCGGAGTCGTCGACGTCGGGGTACCAGTCGCGCTGCTGCAGGGCAACTATGGCGGGCGTGTGACGACGAAGATCGTCGAGCAGTCCGCTCACGCCGTATCCGGGCGTACCGTCGTTGAACCCGACAATGACCGGCCGGCTCCAGAAGAACCGGGACGCGCTCATGCGGCCGGCGCTCACGTACGCGCCGGACGAAAATCCAAAAACGTACACGGTGTCGGACGCGGCAGTGTGATCGCGCATGAAGGCGCCGAGTTCATCCATCGCCTGTGCCGAATACTTTCTTGTCGAGCGATCGCCATACCGCGCGAGATGTTCTGCCCGCGTGGTTCCTCCCAGCAGGTATCGAGCATCGTGCCAGGTATTG
>Ga0070664_100001413_pt1 | contig 19196 bp, 22 predicted proteins | sample KBSC73metaG_FD_65863 | JGI IMG/M metagenome (GOLD analysis project Ga0070664, IMG submission 65863) | Corn rhizosphere microbial communities from Kellogg Biological Station, Michigan, USA - KBS C7-3 metaG | ecosystem: Host-associated > Plants > Roots > Rhizosphere > Soil ... | reverse complement strand
AGCGACCGGCGGATGTAGCGCTGCGTAGCTTTGCTGAAGCTCGCAAACTCCTTCATCTCCGAGATCAGCATCGCGCCGCTTGCCGGCTGGCTGGTCCGCGTAATCATGAACCCGACTCCTTTAACATGGCGGGATCATGCGGCCGATTTGGTTTCGAGAAACTTAACCACAGTCCCACCCCCCGTTCAGATTGAATCAGAGGGGAGTCACCGCGTCTAGGTAAGAAATTGACGGGGCGAGCTAAAACTGTGGATTGTTGAATTATTGCAACGGCGATGCGTTTTTGTGACGGTTCCGTAACCTAGTCGGGAAATCCGGAAGATGGTACAGGATCGTCATTCTGGCCCGGCTGCGCGGCCGCGGGCGGATCGGACGCGTCCATCGATTCATCGCTACCGACATCGACCTTCGCATCGAGGTCGTCAGGATCGCGCTTCAGTTTCTTTTCCAGCTCGGCCTCGGGATCACCCGAAATCACCGGCGGGGGTGGTTGATCATCTTTGCGGTGATTCACGAGGCACTCCAGTGCTATAGTTGCGACGAGGTAACGAGCGTGAGCGGCGCCCGTTCCGGCTGACGGTTTCGACCGGCTGTGGCGGTGTTTCTGCCAACGGGCAGCGGGCGGTTCCCGATCTCGTCTTTTTAAGACATGAGGGCCTCATGTTGATGATGCGCCAACAGCCCATCCGGAGCCGACTCAGCGACTGGCCGCTCGCGGCGAAGTCGATACTCGGCTTCTGGGCCTTTTATGCGCTGACCGTAGTGGCGCGCGCGTTTCTCGGGACTGATCCATGGACCATGCTCGAGAACAAGCTGGTGGTCATCGCGATGGGCGTGGCACTCACCAGTGTGATCTATCTCGGCATTGCCACATTCGCCGCGCAGGCGGCTGTGGGACGCAAGACAGTGGTCGCGATCGTGGGATCGGTGCTCGCGTCGATTGTCATGGCCGTCGTGCTGATGTCCATCGAGGACCTGTTCCGCGAGAGCCGTGAGCAATTTCGCTTTCAGGCGCGCGAGGGCTTCACCATCGTCGAGCAGGGGCAGCAGATCCGTATAGAACGCAGCGCCGCCGAGCCCCTCGTGCTGACCTTCCCCAAGATCCACGAGCTCGATCCCAACAAGCGGCTCCGTTACGCCGCTGATACGGCCGTGATGTGGCTGTTCTTCTTCCTCGCTTGGAGCGCCTTCTACATTGCCACTCAGGCTCAGGCGCAGGCGCTCGGTGCGCAGCGCCGGCTCGCGGATGCGGAAAGCGCGGCGCAGGCGGCCCAGGTCCGGGCGCTCCGCTATCAGGTAAATCCGCACTTCCTGTTCAATACGCTGAATTCTCTCTCCTCGCTGATGATGACCGGCCGAGCCGACCGGGCGGAGGCCATGCTGCTCGCGCTTTCGACGTTCTTCCGCTCGAGCCTTTCGCTCGATCCCAGCGCAGACGTCAGCCTCGCGGAGGAGATCGATCTGCAGCGGCTTTATCTCGATATCGAGAAGGCCCGCTTCCCCGATCGACTTCACGTCGAGATCGACGTGCCGGGCGAGCTGCAGCCGGCGCGGCTGCCCGCACTGATCCTTCAGCCGATCGTAGAGAACGCTATCAAGTACGGCGTTTCCAAAAGCCGCAAGGCGGTCGTCATCCGCATCGAAGCCCGTCATCTCGACAATCACCGGATGGTCCTCGAGATCAGCAATCGCTTGAAAAACGGCGGCAAGGACGAGCTCCCGGCGGCGACGCACGAGGGCACCGGACTTGGACTGACCAACGTATGCCAGCGGCTTGAGGCCCGCTTCGGCGGCCGCGCCAGCTGCCGCTTCGGGCCCATGACCGGCGGCGGCTACAAGGTCGCCCTCACCCTGCCCGTGGAAACGAATGGCTGAAACGCGATCCCTTAGGGTCCTGATTGCCGACGATGAGCCGCTCGCAGCTGAGCGACTCCAATTGCTGCTTGCGCGCGCCGATGGCGCACAGCTGGTGGGAACCGCGAGCGATGGCGACTCCGCGATCAACCTAACGGAGGCGCTGCAGCCCGATCTGCTGCTGCTCGATATCGCCATGCCTGGCCTGGACGGCATTGGGGTGGCCAGGGCTCTGGCCGCGCAGCAGCCCTCGCCCGCTGTCGTGTTCGTTACTGCGTTCGACCAATTCGCGGTCGCCGCCTTCGAGGTCGAGGCGGTCGACTATCTCATGAAGCCGGTGGATCCGCTGCGCCTCCAGCGCGCACTGGACCGCACGCGCGCATATCTCGACCACCGCAGCGAGCAGCCGAGCCAGGGCAAGGCGTCCCAGTGGCTCGAGGAATTCTGGGCTTCGGATCTGTCAGGCCTGGTGCGGATCGCCGCGAAAGATGTCGACCGCGTATCTGCCGAGCGCGATTACATGCGGCTGCACGTCGGCCGGCGCAGCTGGCTGATCCATCATTCGATGGCCGCTCTTGAAGAAGGGCTCGACCCGGAGCTGTTCGTGCGGCTTCACCGGTCGGCGATCGTCCGCAAGGACTTCATCACCGGCTTCACACGCAACCCGTCGGGGCGGTGGATCGCGCGACTCGCGGACGGCGAGGAGCAGCCGGTCGGCCGACTTTATTCGGATCGCGTACGCGCCATCGCCGGGCGCTGAGCAGATCGCCGCCGTCAAACGGCGGTGACGATCTGGGCAGTCGGGACCTCCGCTAGACTCACGGTCGGCAGAACGAGGATCGAGGCTACGACAAGCGCCGCGACGGCCGAAAGCGTCTTGAACATTGCTGGTCTCCTGTTGCGACGCGGAGCAGCTGGGGTTCAGAGGGGAATGCCCCGCGTCGCAAGATGCCCTTTGCCGCCGTGGCTCGCTCCTGTCGCCCGCTCCTCGACGGCGATGCGGCTATTGTCGGCGCGCCGACAGACGCGCTGATCTTTTCGGCGAAGCAACGAGGATTCGTCAGCGCGCGTTCAGGATGAGGGGGGCGGACTTGTTCTCGCGATCGACGATCGTCGCCAGGACGACGTCGTGCGTCACATTACCAACCGTGCGGAAGATGTCGGGCACCATCTCCACCGCCACGAGAAGCCCAAGCGGGGCGATCGGCACGCCCAGCGCCAGCGCAATCGGCGCGATGGAGCTGATGAAGCTGACCTCGCCCGGAAGGCTCACCGCGCCATAGCTCATCACGGCGCCTACGGCCGTCGCCGCGATCATCTGCGGCACCGAAGGTTCGTACCCGATCCAATGCGCGACGTAGAAGGCTACCGCTGTGTTCATTGCCGGTCCTGTCGCTCGGAACAGTGCGACCGAAATCGGAAGCGTCACGTCCGCGACCTGTTCACGCAGGCCGAGCACGCGCGTAGCAGCGAGCATCGCCGGCAGGGATGCGAGCGACGAGCGCGTCGAGATCGCCACTGCCTGCGGGGCGATGAGCGCGCGCGACAGCCGAGGAAAACCGACTCGTCCGGCAACCGCGGCAAGCGGATAGGCTGCCAACGTCACAAGAATCCCGATCACCGAAATCAGCAGGACGTAGTGGCCAAAGCCGGCGAAGGCCGCGCCGCCCGCCGCCGTTCCGACTGAGTAAGCCAGGGCAAGCACGCCAATCGGCGCCAGCGCCAGCACCCACCCAATGATCACCAGCAACGCGTCCGCGACCGCTTCGAACAGGCCGACGATTGCGGCGCGTCCCTTCGCCGAGATCTGGGCTAGGGCGAGCGCGAACAGCACAGCGAAAACCACGAGTGGAAGGACGTCCCCGTTGGTCGCCGCCGCGAAGACGTTGTCGGGGACGATGCCTTTGAAGAAGTCCGCGATGCCGGCCACCGGCGCGGATGCCTTATCAACGCCGCTGAGCGCCGCCTGCAGCCCGCGCGCGGTTTCAGCCGGCAATGGGAACAGGCGCGTCAGAAAAAGGATCGCGACCGCGCCGAAAATCGAGGACATCGTGCAAATCACCACTATCCACAACACCGAGCGGCCAGCGATCCGACCAGCCGCGGCGGCTTCCTGGCTCTTGGCTATTCCGATGATGAGCAAGGCGACGACGAGCGGGATAACCGTCATCTTCAGCGCGTTGAGCCAGAGCATGCCAATAAAGGAAGCGACGCTCAGAACCGTCGCAGAGCGCTCACCGAACAGCGCGCCGAGCGTCAGGCCCAGTAAAAGCCCGGCCAGAGCCCAGTAAGCGCGCAACGATTGTGCAGCGCTTCTCCGCGCCGCGGGCTCTGGCTTTGCGATCACCGCACCTTTCTGAACTTGTAGACGAACCGGTCGGTCTTGCCCCGGATCTTGGGGTCGAAGACCATTACGCTATGGTCGTCCTTGGGATTGCGAAGAATATTGCTTGTGCCGACCAGCGCGAAGCCGGCGCGCTGGAAGTCGCGTTTGACGACCGCAGGATCGATCCGGTGCAGCTTGTCGACCGTCGCACGAGTATCGCTGTTCGGGCTTGCGACGTGGTCGATCACTCCCACGATCCCGCCTCTCTTCATCGCCCTGTTCAACGTCCTCAACCAGGCGTTCGGGTCCATCCGGACGACCTTGTTCTTCTCGCTCGTCCAGTAGACGTCATGATAATTGAGATTGAAGATCGCGAGATCGAATTTGTTTCGCGGGAGGTTTGGCGCTTCGAACGGACTGACGAGGAGGTCGACGTTCTTCTGCGTGCCTGCGAACTTGTCGAAAGCGGTCTTTTCGTCATCGCTGAGGAACTGGGTGGGGTTCCAGACCGTCACATGGCCGCGCGGGCCGACGGCCGGCGCCATGATCTCGGCCCAATAACGGTTCGCGCCCAGCAGATCGAGCACCTGCATTCCGCGACGCAGTCCAAGAAATCGCAGGATTTCGGCGGGTTTGCGCGATTCATCGAGCTTCAAATTATCTTCGGTGCGCGACGACGCAGCGACGGCGGCACGGACGTTGGCGGGTGGATTTACCGCGGCGATAGTGGCGACCGGTAGCGTGGCCAGGCTTAAGGCAAGGACGACGTAGCGCATCTCAATTCCCCCTTTGGATTGTGAGTTCCGCACCGCTGTTCACCGTACGAGCTAGCCGACAACAGCTGTTCGACCAACTGGCAACTTGGTCCGACAGGGTCGTCGACGCCAGACTTTTCGAACGAGCAGCCTAAGCCGCCTTCGACTCTGCCATCGCAGCGACCAGCTTCAGGGCCTCGTGCGCAGAAAGCGCCGATCCTTCCTGCCAAAGGCCTTGATAGCTCAAGTGCTCCCCGGCGAAGACGATCGGCCCTTCGGGCTTCAGCAACTCGGCGTATTGCGCGCCGCGCCCCGAGGTGTCGCCCGGTCCGTTTCCCCACAAGGCGCCCACGCCCTCCGAATAGGGCACCAGGCCCCAGCCGACCGTCGCACCTTTCGTGAGCAGCCTGGACCGGCCAGGGTGCAACGCCTCGATGGAATCTCGCGAAATCCGGAGCCGTTCAGCATCACTGAATGCCGCGAATTTCTGCGGATTGTCGCGGTTGGTCCAGCCCGTGACATAGGCTGCTACAAGGACGCCCCGGGCCGCGCCGAACTGATTGGAGGGATAGATCACATTTTCATTGGCGCGATCGGTCCAGGCGAGGCCGCCGAAAATATTATCGTCAGTCTCCCAGAACCGCGGAGCCTCGAACGCCACCTTCACGCTTGGCAGATAGGGGATGTTCTTCAAAGCCGCCTTCTTAGCCGGCGAGAAGTCGTTTGGGATGCGCTCGAGGAGAGGTGCTGGAAGCGTGACCACGGCATAATCGCCTTCGGTCACCTGTCTTCCAGGACCATGCTCGATCCGCACCCGGTCGCCGAGACGGCGGATGGAGGTCACTGGCGTCCCCAGCCGTACCGCGGGTTTGACCTTGGCGTAGATAGATTCGGCGATACGATCCATGCCGCCGACGGGCTGGAGCATGGTCGCCTGCATGTCCCAGATGTGCTCGAAGAAATAGGGCAGCGTAACCGCGCCTGACGGGTAGAGTTCCTGAAAGCTGAGCGGCGGCAGGGACACCGGCGCCTGCGCATAGCCGCCGCCCTCGGTGGAGTAGCCAGACCAGCCAGGGTTCGTGTAGCGCCCATCCTGACCGATGTTCGCATAAGGCGCGAGGAATTGCCGGATCGTCTCCAGCTCGCCCTTGGGAGCGTCCTGATCGAGTGCGTGGCGGTCGATCGCCTTCGCCAGCAGCTCCGAGATATGGCCGCGCATGTCGTTGATCATTCGCCGTTCCGGCTGGACCTTTCCGCCGAAGTCCCAACCGGCGTTGCGGTTCACGTTAATGAACGGCTCCATCGCAACACCCAGCCGGCGCGCATAGCCAAGGATCACCCTGTGCGTCGACGGGATGCGGGCCGGGCCGGCGTTGAAATACATGCCCGGCGAAAAGGATGTCCTTTGGTCTTCGCGGCCCATTTGAACGATGCGATCACCGCCGCGGATCGTCCAAGAGCGACCGCCGACACGATTCCGCGCTTCCAGGACCGTGACGCGATAACCAGCGCGCTGCAGTTCGTAGGCCGACACGAGGCCGGCAATCCCCGCGCCGAGGACGACGACGGACTTCCCCGCGCCGCTCGATCGCGGAAGCTGGAAATTCTCCGCCCCCGCAGGCGTCGGGATTGCGAGTCCGAGCGTTTCCATCGCCATGTACGCTGCGCCGACGCCTCCGACGGCTCCCACCTGTTCCAGCAATGCGCGCCGTGTCAGTGCCATCGACTCACCCCCCTGTGGCGTTCCGCAATCGACAAACTGACAAAAAATCGCGGCTTGCGCCCGCAAAAAGGGCCGCCCGCGCATCGCCCGGCGACTTCAAGCGTTCATTGGTCGAATTCCCCCAGTTGAAGGAGTAACGGCATGACCGAGCACAACAAAGAAGTCGCGACACTGAACAGCCTGATCGCGACGACGATCGACAGCATCACCGGTTACGAGGATTCTGCGACGAACATCGAAAACCAGCGGCTCCGGGAGAACTTCCGGCAACGCGCGAACGAGCGTCAGCAGGTTGTCGAGGATCTGCGCGCGGAGGTTCGCCGTCTCGGTGGCAATCCGGAGGATTCAGGATCGTTCCTGGGCAAGGCACACCAGCGATTTGAGGACCTCAAAGCCGCAGTCACCGGCCGCGACGAGAAAGCCATCATCAATGAGGTCGAGCGCGGTGAGGACTATCTGAAGGCGAAATTCGAGACAGCGCTTACCGAAGGTCACCTCAGCGGCGAATGCCGCTCAGTAGTCGAACGCGCCTTTCAGTCGGTGCGAGCCGGGCACGATCAGATCAGTCAGCTAAAGCATGGAATGGAGGCCTCCTCCTAAGCCATTTGACCCCCGGTTTGGGGGTGGGGCGCGGGGCGGCTTCTCGGCCAGCGGAGCCGCCCCGCCTGCGCTCAGGCCCCGAGATGAGCTTGATATGATTGCGGGAGAGCCGCGTCTGCCGATGCCTCTAGGCCGCCTGATCGCCTAGTAGCCCATCAGAGCGAGCACCTCGCGGCGGCTGCGCTCGTCCTCGCGGAAGGTGCCCATCATGCGGCTTGTCGTCATCACGACTCCCGGCGTGTTGACTCCGCGCGCCGTCATGCAGGCGTGGGTCGCCTCGATCACGACCCCGACGCCCTTTGGCTGAAGATGCTCCCAGATGGTATCCGCCACCTGTGCCGTGAGCCGTTCCTGAACCTGAAGCCGACGGGCAAAGCCGTGAAGGACGCGCGCGAGCTTGCTGATGCCTACCACGCGATCGCGGGGGAGATAAGCGATGGAGGCTTTGCCGATGATCGGCGCCATGTGGTGCTCACAGTGCGACTGGAATGGAATGTCCTTCAAGAGGACGATCTCGTCGTAACCGCCGACTTCCTCAAAGGTGCGACTGAGATGCGCGGCAGGGTCCTCGGCGTAGCCGCGTGCATATTCACGCCACGCCTTGGCGACGCGGCGCGGCGTATCGAGCAGGCCCTCCCGCTCCGGGTCGTCCCCCGCCCAGCGGATCAGGCTCTTGATCGCCTGCCTTACTTCATCGGGAATCTCGCACTCCGGCGCAGCCTCGACGAGGTCGCCGTCTTCCGGGTCACCATGTTCAAACGGGGGGTTCATGAGCCATTTCCGTTGCAATGTCCTCGGCCACGGCCGCCGCTTGCTCCCGAATGTCGGGGACCGCAATAATTTCCCAATAGCGGCCCTTGGTGAGCGGCCCGAGCGCCCACAGCCGCTCGCTGCCAGCCGGCCGGGAGCGCTCGTCGACCTCCAGGCCAATACCGAGATGGTCGGGACGAATCTGGCCGGTGTCGAGAAGGCTCCGCAGCAACGGGTCCTTTGTCCTCGCCATGGAATGAAGCGGACCTGTGCAGTTGAAAGCGAACGCGAAGCGCTCCGAGCGCAGTGAACTCGCTCCCCGCCGGCGATAGTCGACTTCGATACCCTCGTCGTCTTGACGAGCCGATACGACGCGCCCGGCGACGATTTCCAGTCGGCCATCGGCGATCATCCTGGCGAGGATTTGTGAAACCTCAGGCGCGATCCGGTGACGATGGACATCCCACCATGGGCGGCCGTGGCGAAGGAAGCGCTGCTGCTCGTCAGTGTTCAAGCTCTGCCACAGCGGATGGCTATAGGGCCGAAGACTGTCGACGGCTGCGCGCCATCCCACGTCGGCGCTTCGCCGGCGAAGCCAGCGCCACAGCGCGCGCAGGCTACCGGACGGAACTTCCTCTTGTTCCACCGGTGCCGGTTCGAAATCCGCATGAGCGCGGGGGATCAGGCCCCGCCGCGATAAAGCGACGATCCTGCCGCGGTGACCCGCCGCATCTAGCGAAAGGACGAGGTCCACCATCGTTAGGCCCGTACCCACCAGCAGCGCATTGTCCCCGCTGGCCGCGAGACCTTCGATGGCAGCGCGCGCGTCGTCCCCCCACGGGTTGCGGATGTAGCGGCCCCCTGCGCCGTTGAGCGCGCTCAATAACTCAGGCTCCTGGTTGCCGATCGCGAGCACGAGAGCACTGGTTTCGAGCTCGCTGCCGTCTTCGAACATGATGCGCCAGCCGTCATCCTGGCGTGCAGCTTTCGAAGCCGCGCGGTCAACCACGTGGACACCGTTTTCGATGGCCTCATGCAGAATGTCTTTGAGGTAGGCGGCGAACTGCCGGCGCTGCGCGAATCCGGTACGATCTCCGCCCTCGCGCTCGTAGCGCTGCGCGAAATCGTCGGGCGCGCCGGACCAGGCGCTCATACCCTCGGCACGGACGTTCAGGAGGTGCGCAGGCTCGGTAGTCGAATAGGCAACCCCTTTGCCGACCCGCCCGCTGCCATCGATCAGAGCGGAGGCTATTCCCCGCCGTGCCAGCTGTGCCGCCAGTATCGTCCCTGAAAAGCCGCCGCCGATAATCGCGACCGGGACCCTAGATCTCATAATCTGGCCAGTTCTCCGGGTTGGGTGACCCATCCCTGCGTTTTTGCATATGGTCGTACATATAGGTGACGGTCTTGCCGGCGGTCTGAGTGAAGATCCCGGGTATCACTGCATGGACGATGCAGGCGCAGCCGGCGCCGACCAGCCGGGCTCCGATCGCGACGGCACCAACGCCATGACCCGCCCAGCTCATCCCGAGGGATCGGGGATGCTCCAGGAAGAGACGGTCGACCATGCCCCCTTGATCGCCTTCCAATTGCCGGTCGTTCGTCGCCATGGCCCATGCCCTTCGAAAATTGCGTGGTGACCCCGACAGGATTCGAACCTGTGGCCCTCAGATTAGGAATCTGATGCTCTATCCTGCTGAGCTACGGGGTCCCGCGGCCCGGGAATAAGGGTTCAGCGCGGTCCGATCAATTGAGTTGGCTGGGCGGGACGACTGGCAACGGCAATGGCGCGACCGGAACCCCCTCCTCGGCCAGCGACTTGGCGTCGGCGAGGGTCGCCTGTCCGTGAACCTGCTCCGGCTCGGCTTCCCCGGCATGCATGGCGCGCGCGGTCTCCGCGAACTTGTCGCCCACCCAGCGGGACTTCTTGAGCAGTTCAGATTGTGCGGCCGCCAGCCACGCCAGCGCATTGTCCGTGCCTTTCTTCGGAAGACGGGGCGCCATTGGCGCTTTCCCGACGTTCGTCGAGCGGCAGAACGGGCACTCGACCAGACCGCCGGCGCTCTGCTCGTCAAAGTCCGATCCCGAGCGGAACCAGGCTTCGAAGGTTTCGCCGCCATCCCGGCACTGGAGGTCGAAGACGATCATCGCGCCACCGCGTCCGGTATCGGGCGCCGGTGGTTAAGGGCCGGTATTCGCGACCGCACATCTGAGATTCGGGTGAGATCGACGTCGGCGAAACCAACGCCGGGCTGGTCGCCCATGTCGAGCAGCACTTCGCCCCAGGGATCGACCACCAGTGAGTGACCGAAAGTGTGCCTGCCGTCCTCATGGCGACCGACCTGGGCCGCGGCGACCACGAACAGGCCCGCCTCGATCGCCCGCGCGCGCAGCAGAACATGCCAATGGGCCCGCCCCGTGGGCACCGTAAAGGCCGCCGGGACGGCGATCAGGTCAGCATCCCCCTCTGCGATCCGCGCGAACAGCGCGGGAAACCGAAGATCGTAGCAGATTGTGAGTCCGATCTTCCCTACCGGAGTGCCGTTGACGATCGCCACGTCCTTACCGGCCGAATAGGTTGCGGATTCCCGCCAGCTCTCGCCGGTCGGCAGGTCGACGTCGAACAGGTGGATTTTGTCGTAGCGTGCCCGCACCTGGCCTTCCCGGTCGATGACGAAACCACGATTGGCGACCTTGCCGTCTTCGAGGAGCACCGCGAGTGACCCGATATGTAACCAGATTTTGTCCCGCTTGGCCGCCGCTTTGCAGGCAGCCAGAACTTGATCCTCTTCCTCGGTTCGCAGATTGGTCCGGGCTCGCTGAGTATCGCGGTCGAGAAGTCCGGACATCTCGGGCGTGAAGATCATCTCCGCGCCGGCCGCTGCGGCCTGACCGATCGCCTTAACCAGGGCGGCCGCGTTCGCTTCAGGGTCGATGCCCGTCTGCGATTGAAAGAGCGCGATCTTCGTCATCAGGCGGCGATCAGCTCATCCAGTTTGCCCGAGTGTTCGAGCGCGATGAGATCGTCGCAGCCCCCAACGTGACGATCGCCGATGAAGATCTGCGGCACGGTCATGCGGCCATTCGCGCGCTGGATCATGACCTGCTTCTCCGGGCCGCCGAAATCGACCACGATCTCCCTATACTCCACACCCTTGACGTTCAGCAGGTGCTTCGCACGCCAGCAATAAGGGCAGGTCGTCTTGGTATAGATCTCGACGCTTGGCACGAACGCTCCTTTCGCCACTCAACTTAGGCATCGGATTCAACGCATCAACTGCGCGGGACGCACCACGCGCGCCCAGCTGATCAGCTCGACACGAGCGGCGCCCGCCCGCTTGAGACTGCGCGCGCAGGCTTCCGCCGTGCTCCCGGTTGTGAGCACATCGTCGACGAGGATTATGATTTTCCCGGCGACCGCGTCTTTGTCTCTCACGTCGAAAGCGCCGGCGACAGCTTTCCGCCGTTGAAGCGGAGTCATACCCTTGAGTGGCGGCGTCCGCTTGCGGCGACGGAGCGCGAAAGGATCGTTCGCGAGCAACAATCTCTGCGAAAGTTCACGGGCGACGAGCGCGGATTGGTTGAACCCACGCCGCCATAAGCGGGTTCGGTGCAGCGGCACCGGAACGAGAAGCGCGTCGTCCCCGCCGTTCACAAGCGGCGCCATGTAGCGCGCCATCGTCCGCGCGATCGCGACCTTGCGGCCATACTTCAAGCGGATTGCGAGGCTTCGAGGAAGGTCGCCGTACGCAACGGCCGCCCTTATACGGGAAATGCGCGGGGGCCGGGCCAGGCAGGCGCCACAGGTTTCCGCCTCTGTCGCCTGAAGCGGAATGCCACAGGTCACACAGCCGCCATCGCCCAGGAATTCAACCTGCGTCCAACAATCAAGGCAGAAGCTGTGCACGTCAGCGACAATGGCGCCGCATCCGGAGCAACGGGGCGGCAGCGCAAAGTCGAGTGCCGAGCGGATGCAAGCCCGAAGCGCTTCGCCAATCATGCGTCTCTTGTCGCCCGGGAATGCCCATCGCACAAGCAGCCAATGGCCGATTTATTCGACATGGGGCTGCGCGCCCAACGCCGCGATCGCGCGGAGCGCTCGGGCGTCGAACTCTTCCTTTTCGAGCGCGTGTTCGCCGACTGTCTCGAGCGGCTTGCATTGATAGAACACCGCTTCGAGCAGGCCCTGCTGATCGGATGCCCGGACCCGGAATGGCCGCGCCGGCTTCGGGAATTCGCCGATAATGTCGAGTCTCGCGATCCGGGGCCCCTGTTCGCCGCACGGGCAGGGGGCAGGCTGATCGTCGAAGACGACTGGGCGCCCCCCGCCAACACCTACGACCTGGTCGTGGCTCTGGGCACGCTGGATACCGTCAATGATCTACCGTTGGCACTCCGTATTATTGGTGGGGCAATGAACGACGACGCCTTGCTCATCGGCGCGATGTCGGGAGGCGAGACCTTACCGCGGCTCCGTTCCGCTATGCGAGCAGCAGATGCGGCGGCCGGCGTCGCCTCGGCGCACGTCCATCCGCGGATCGAAGCCTCAGCCGTCGCCCCCTTATTGTCGAGTGCAGGCTTGACGATGCCCGTGGTCGACGTCGATCGGATCGACGTAACCTATGCCTCGCTGACCGGGCTGGTTCGCGATCTAAGAGCCATGGGGAGCACGAATATCCTCCACGCGCGGCCCGGAGCAGGACTATCCCGGCGGGCTTACGCCGCCGCGGCGAAAGACTTCCAGGAACGTGCCGACGGCGGCCGCACGACGGAAACCTTCGGAATTCTGCACTTCGCCGCGTGGAAAAGTGGCGGTCAGCATGGGTGAACCCGCGTTAACCCTGTCCTCAGGAAGAGTTGTTAACCCCGTCCGCGATAAAACCGCCGTGTGGACGTGGACCAGAGGAGGGTGGCGTGATCGCTATCCGAAAGACTTTGCGCATGCTCGGCGCGAATGAGCGCGGAGCAACGGCTATCGAATACGGGTTGCTCACGGCGCTCATCGCGGTGGCGTGTATTGGCGGTATGCAGAATCTTGGCGGTGGCGTCGGCGGCATGTGGGGCCGGCTGTCGAACACCATGAACACCTACATGCCGTAGGTTTAGTCAGCTCCGACGAGCGCCGAACACCACAAGCTTCACTCTCTGGCCGGGGGATAGCGCCGCATTGGCGGCGAGCCCGTTCAGCGCGAGAAAGCGGTCCAACTTGTAATCGCGATATGCCATCCGTGCGGACAGCGACTGAACGGTGTCGCCGCGTGCCACGGTCACGACGTGGATGATTCGCGGGCGAATCGCCGAAGCCTCCTCCGCGCTCAAGCGCCGCAGCGAATTGACCATCTGGGCGAACGGTCCGATGCCCGAGCCGCCCTGCGTCAGCATCACGAAATGATAAATGCGATCGGCATCCCACTGGTATGCGACCACGCTGACATCGATTGGCCCTGAGTTGCCGTTCACGCGGGTCGAGGTGATCGCGGCCGGCATCCCGTTGATCGTAACGCGCTGCGGCGGCGGAATCGGGATTTGCATCTGTCCACGAGTCAATTCCTGGAAAACGCGTAGGATGTAGTTCTCCAGGGTGCCCGCGAAGCGGCCGCCACTGAACTGGGCTTTCCCGGCGGATCCGGAGATCGTGACCGCGCTCGTGCCATTCGACATGAGGTAACCGGGCGGCACGGTAAACTGGATGCGAAGGTCGGGGTGAGTGAAGGTCGGTCCGTCGATCACGCCCTGCGCCGGATCGTCGTCGACGAAGACACCCTCGAGTTCCCGGAGGAAGTTGTCGCGGTTGCGGACGCCGGTGCCAAGCCTGCCGGTCGCACGCGCTTCGGCCAGCGCCCGCTGCATGCGGTTCTCGCTTAGCGGATGCGTCCGCGCCCACTCGGGTGTCTGCCGATTGCTCTTCCCTTGGAGCCGCGCCTCGAGCGCCGTCTGCATGGTGAGTGCTGACAGCAATCGCGCGGCACCACCAGGATCATAGCCGGACGCAATCAGGTATCTGAGCCCCAGCGTGTCGGCTTGATATTCCTGGTCCCGCGAGAAGCTGAGACTATCTAGGCGAGCCCGGTTCTGAAGCACGCTGCTCATGATCGTCGGCCCGAAGATCGCACCCACGATCTGACCGAAAACACCCAGGGGATTTCGGCGTGCATATTGTTCGCGGATGTGGGCGTGGTTCGCGGCGATGTGTCCAACCTCGTGCCCAAGCGCGAACGCCAGTTGAGACTCATCGTCCATGAGCGTCATGAGCTGCCGAGTGACGTAGACATAACCGCCAGGGACCGAGAACGCGTTCTCCACGGCAGAGTTGAGCAAGGTGAAATGCAACGCCTGTCCCGGATTGGCGACGCCGGACACTCCACCGACCCGTCGGCCGACGGACTCGACGTAGGCCGACCGTGGGCCGGTCTCGGCACCACCGAGTTCCTGGACCATAGCCGGGTGCTGTCGCTGAGCTTCAGCGACGTCTTGCCGGTTCAAGTAACGCGTTGCCTGCTGCGCGAGAGCGGGCGTCACCGCCGTCGCGGCTGCAGCAAGCAACAAGGCGCCTTTACGCATGACGGTCACATCTCCGTTCAATCTCTCGAACTAAGCGGGGCGACTTTGAACGGAAAATGACTGGCCGGGTTCCAGCCGTGTTTTGTCTCGGGATCAGCCGATAGCGAGGAACTTTGCTCGGCGCTGCTTGCGCAGCTCGTCCGGCCCAAGCGCGGCGCAACCATCGAGCTCTTCGATGATCGCGCCCTTGAGCGCTCCAATCGCAGCGTCAGGGTTCCGATGCGCCCCGCCGAGCGGCTCCGCGACGATGCCATCGACGACACCGAGCGCCTGAAGGTCCGCAGCAGTGATCTTCATTGCTTCCGCCGCTTCTGCGGCCTTGTCTGCCGTTCGCCACAGGATCGACGCACAACCCTCCGGAGAAATGACTGAATAGACGGCGTGCTCGAACATGAGGACGCGGTTGGCGGCGGCGATCGCGATCGCACCGCCGGACCCCCCTTCCCCCACGATCACAGCGACCATCGGGACCTTCAGCGCCAAGCATTCCTCGGTCGCTCGTGCAATCGCCTCGGCCTGCCCGCGCTCCTCGGCTTCGACGCCGGGAAACGCTCCGGGAGTATCGACCAGCGTCACGACAGGAATGCCGAACCGGTCCGCCATCCGCATGAGGCGGATGGCCTTTCGATATCCCTCCGGCTTGGCCATCCCGAAATTGTGCTTGAGCCGTGAGGCGGTGTCGTCGCCCTTCTCATGTCCGATAAGCATGACGCGCCGCCCCTCGATACGCGCAAGGCCCCCGATGATTGCGGGATCGTCGGCAAAAGACCGATCTCCCGCCAGCGGCATGAAGTCGTCGGCGATCCCCGCGAGATAGTCCTTGAAATGCGGCCGCTCCGGATGGCGCGCCACCTGCGCTTTCTGCCACGGCGTCAACTTGGCATAGGTATCGCGGAGCAGCTTCGCTGACTTGGCTTCCAGGCGACCAACCTCGGCGTCGATATCGATGTCGTCCGAACGGTCCGCCGTTTCCTTCAGCTCGGCGACCCGGGTCTCGAGCTCCGCGATCGGCTTTTCAAAATCGAGGTAGGTCAGCATGGAGCGGCGCGGGTAGGACGAAGCTGCAGTGGCCGTCAACGATGCCGGGTCGCAAGCGGATGTCTCGCATTCACCAACTCGACCAATCGTGCGCTGTCCACGTGCGTGTAGATTTGGGTCGTCGCGATGTCGGCGTGACCGAGCAGCGATTGAAGAACGCGGAGATCTGCGCCGCCAGAGAGGAGGTGCGTCGCGAACGCATGGCGAAGGACGTGCGGGCTAACGCGATCGGGCGCGATGCCCGCGTCGGCGGCCATCTGCCGCACGATCTGGAACAGGCGCACTCGGCTTAAATGCTTCTTCCCACTCGGGAACAGCCAAGGTCCTTCTGTCGCGACTTCCTGCCACGCCTTGACGGCGGATTCCGCGCGCCGGGAGATTGGAACCAGCCGCTCCTTGCCCCCCTTACCCCGGATCATCAGGAACGGTTGACCCGACCGAACGGCGCTGCGCGGGAGGCCGACAAGCTCGCTCGCGCGAAGACCCGAGCCGTAAAGGAGCTCGAGTAGCGCCAGATTCCGTAGTGCTGTGAACTCCCCGCTCGCGGCGCGATTCTCCGCGGCTTCAAACATGCGCTCGACTTCTGCGGTATCGAGGATCCGCGGCAACGGACGCTCCAGGCGCGGCCGCGGAAGTGCCCCCGACGGATCGTCGCGACGAAGCCCTTCGTCGACCAGAAAACCGAAGAAACGTCGAAGCGCTGCTGCTCGCCGGGCAACCGTGGAGGGCGCAAGATCTGCCCAGCGAGTCCCCAACCTCGCGAGATCCTCCACCTGACTCGTTGCGAGTGGCTGCACGATCTCGGCCGCGCGTTCCAAATCGTTGCGGTAGGCCGCAAGCGTGTGTTTCGAAGCTCCAGCCTCGGCCGCCATCATGTCGAGGAATCGATCGACCAGCGCCCGATCGTCAGGGGTCACGTTCTCGAGAGCGCTTCTGCCGCGATCATCCGGGCAGTGAAGTCCTGGTTCGTTCGCTCAAGACCGGCGACGGCATGATACATGTGAGCCGGCGGAAGACGGTCATACCTGGACGTCTGGAATCCCGTCCCGGAGAGCAGGAGGACACTCCCCGCCTGACCGCGCCCGGACGCCGCGTCGATGATGTGAGTCCAGCTGGTGGTGCGCCCCAGCCCCAGTCCATAACGGCGGTTGAGCGAATTTGCCGCGTCCGCGCTGATGCGCTCCAGACCCGCAAGTCCTGCCACGAGGAGCGCGCTGCGCAGCTTTCCGTTGCTCTGGTCGCGGCCGATGAAACTATTGATACGACCGATGCTGATATCGGCCCGGCCCGCATCTGGAGACGCAAGTGACAACATCGCCCAGCAGCGGTCCGCGTTTTCGTCTTTCATTCGACGAACAGTCGGTCCCCAGCGGGCTGCCGAGCGATCGTACCCAGCGGCAAGCATCGCTGAGATCAGCTCCGGGGCGTCATCCTGCAGGTCCACGTTCGGCGTGATGAGCGAGGCGGCCCGAGCGACCAACGCTCGCATCGCTTCTTTCTGCAACGGGTCCTTGCCGGTCGCCAGCAAGTGGCGGATGGCCGCCACCCTCGCCGCCTCATCCTTGCCTGCGAACGCTTGCCGGAGCTGCCACGCATCGGTGCTCGGCAATTCGTCCGGATCAGTCGAATCGTAGATCGCAGAATAGAGGTCGACCATCGATTGCGACGAGAAGACCCCGAGACCCGCGGCGATGAGCGCAGAGTTGAGACGGGCTTGGGGTGTAAGTAGCGGCGCTCGAGCCTGAAATGCACGGAGTTGCGTCGAAGAGCCTGTGAGCAGGCGTTCGGGGAGCGCTGTGCCAGTAGCGGTGGCGAGGCCGAAGCGCCAAGCGGTCAACCGGTCCACTGGGTCCCATTCGAGCGTCACGGCGCGCCCGGTGTTGGCGCCGGCGCCGACGACCTTCTCGGCAAGCGTCAGGTCGATCCCCCCGATCCGGCCGTGGCGCCGGGCGTCGTCGATCTGCGCTGACGCGGTCTCCGGCTCACCGGCCAAGGACGAGCACATGGCCTGCACGAGCGCACGCACGCCGCCGTCATATTTACGAATGCCGTCCTGCAAGGGGCAAAGCGCAGGCGGATCGGCATTGGCCAGCGCGCTCTGAACGGCGACTTGAATCATCTTGGGGGTGAAGCGGTCGGTGTCGACGCCCGCGATGAGCATTCGAGCGGCATCGGCCTCGCCCATGCGCAGCAGCAGCCACGCACGTTCCGCAACCCAGTCGACGGGATTGACGTCGCGCGGCGCGCGCGCCTTCGCGAGCAGAGCATCGCGAAGGGCGATATGGACCCAGCGCGAAGCAAGCGGCGTGTCCATTCGCCGCATCAAGGTCGACAGGAAAGCGCCACTCACCGAACCCCAAGCGTTATCGTCCAGTCCGGCGTCCGCCGGATTCAGCGGCCCGACCGTCCACGGATCGCGTCTCGCCCAGCCCGGATACTCGACAGGCGGGGGCGGCGGTTGGAGCTGGAGATCCGTGACCTCCTGGATGGCGGTCTCATCGGGCGACGCCCTGAGCCCGCTGCCCGTTCCCGAACTCGTCGGCGTGGTCTGTGAGGCGGGGGGAGAAGTTGGCTGCGGCTGTGGCGCCGGTTGCGTCGCTTGCTGGGCAAGCGCCGGGAGGGCCAGCGCCACCGCAGCCGAAGCAATCAGGATGGGCTTAATGCGCATTGCCCTGCGAGACCGGAACTTCGATCTGATGCGTCGGCTGCTCCTTGGGCAGGGTCGACAAGAAGAAAAGCCCGCCAATGATGAGGACGAGCACGATAATCAGCACAGCCAGTCGCGACATGCCGGCGCTTTTGCCGAGCGCGGAAGCCGCTGTATAGCCCTTTGAGCTTATGGATTTCGTGAAGCGTCTCGACCGGCCTGTGGTCCTCGTCGGCCTGATGGGAGTGGGGAAATCGACCGTCGGGCGACGATTGGCGAAGCGTCTAGGCCTGCCTTTTGTCGATAGCGATTCGGAGATCGAGGAGACCGTCGGCCTCCCCTGGGGGGAGTTGTTCGAGCGCTACGGGGAAGCGGATTATCGCGACGGAGAGCGCCGGCTCGTCGCCCGCCTGGTCGACGGGCAGGTGCGCGTGATCGCAACGGGCGGCGGCGTCTTCGTCGATCCACGGACGCGCGACCTGCTCAAAGAGCGGACCATCACCGTCTGGCTTGACGCACCTGTCGACGTGCTCACCGAGCGAACGTCGAGGCGGAACACCCGGCCCCTGCTCAAGAACGGCGATCCGAAGGGCACCCTAGAGCAGCTCGCGAAGATCGAGCGGCAGGCCTATGCGGAGGCGCACATCCACGTGAAAAGCGGCAACGGCGCCCATCGCGAAGTGGTCGAGGACATCGTCGAGGCCCTGGGCGAGTATCTCTCGAGCGGCTCGGCCAAACCTATGGGCGAGGAGCCGCCGCCGGAATCGCGTCCGGCAGGGGAGCCTCGGTAAACGAGGTCTCCTGGCCGGCGTGAAGATCTCCGGTCGCACTCTGCCGTTCGAGACGGTCGCAGTCCCGCATCCGGTATTCCCGCTCCACCCGATCGACTTCGCGAGCCTCGATCCCGCTGGCGCGAAGAGCCGCGCGGCCCATGACGATCGC
>Ga0070664_100001411_pt1 | contig 19202 bp, 16 predicted proteins | sample KBSC73metaG_FD_65863 | JGI IMG/M metagenome (GOLD analysis project Ga0070664, IMG submission 65863) | Corn rhizosphere microbial communities from Kellogg Biological Station, Michigan, USA - KBS C7-3 metaG | ecosystem: Host-associated > Plants > Roots > Rhizosphere > Soil ... | reverse complement strand
ACAACGGAGGTACGTCTCATGATCGACCGCCGCACATTCTTGACCGCGGCTTCTGGCTTGGCGTTGACCGCGCGCGCCGCGCGCGCCAGCGTGCAGGGCGCGAACGATCGCATTCGCATCGGCATCATCGGCACCGGCGGGCGAGCGCGCGGCCTCATGAACCTGCTGAAGCGCCTGCCCGGCAATGAAATGGTCGCGGTGTGCGACGTCTACGAGCCGCGCATGCTGCAGGCGATGGAGATTGCTGGCGCATCCACGGCGAAAGTTGCTGACTACCGCCGCATCCTCGACAACCGCGAGATCGACGCCGTGGTGATCGGCACACCCGACCATTGGCACAAGAAGATCACGCTCGATGCGGTCGCAGCAGGAAAGGATGTCTACGTCGAAAAGCCGATGTCGCACACGCTCGAAGAGGGCGTCGAGATGGTCAAGGCCGTCGAGGCCTCGAAGCAGATTGTGCAGACCGGAACGCAGCAGCGAAGCTGGGACCACTGGATGCTCGGCAAGCAGATTATCGACTCGGGCCGGCTCGGGCAGATCACGTTCGTGCAGACGTACTGGTACCAGCATGCGACGGCCGGCAACTACCCGGCCGTGTCAATGGACAAGTTGGATTGGAAGACCTGGCTTGGCTCGGCGACGGACCGTCCATTCCAGCCCGAGCGCTTCTACCAGTGGCGCCACTTCTGGGATTACGGGGGCGGACAAATCACCGATCTCATGACCCACTGGATTGACGTCGTCCACTGGTACATGGACGTAGAGGCGCCGCTGACGACGGCGGCCACCGGGCGCAATTACAACCTGAAAATCTGGGAGGCGCCGGACACCGTCAACGCCACCATCGAGTTTCCGAAAAACTTCATGGCCGTCTATCTCGGCACGTACGTGAGCAAAGTCGATGACGGGGGTCTCGAATTCCGCGGGGATCGCGGCACGCTGAAGATCGATCGAGCGCGCCTTGCGTTTTACCGCGACGATGCGGCGTACGCTCCGGGCACGCTCGCGCCGGAGCCAGAGATTTACGTGCGATCGAGCGGCGACGGCACCCTGACGCATCTCCAGAACTGGCTGGACTGCATCCGCAGCCGCAAAGCGCCAAACTCCCACGTCCGGGTCGGTCATCAGGCGGCCCGGACTTCGCACCTCACGAATGTCGCGCTCCGCGGTGGCAAGACGGTTCGGTGGAACAACTCCGCGGGCCGGATTGAGACCTGAGCCTCGGAAGAAACACGGTCAACGGAGAAACACGGATAAACTCAGGGACACATCACCTGTATGAATTCATGACTCATTGGACGCGACTGTCCCTCTCGACCCGTCGTCAATTCCTCGCGCTGGCCGGTTTGGCCGGCGCATCGACCGTTATCGGCGCCTCTCCCTTTCCTCGCCGGCTTCTTGATGCGGGGGAGGGTAACCACTGGGTCGGCGTTCACCTGCAGGGCACGGCGTGCAACCGTGACGCGATTGGCGCGACGATCAGCTGGTCGGCGAACGGCAAGACGCGAACCCGTTTCAAGTCGAACGGCGAGAGCTATCTCTCGTCGCACGATACGCGCGAGGTCCTCGGTCTCGGTACGGCGACGGCCGCCGACTGGAGCGAGATCAAATGGCCGCCTCCCAGCGGCCGCGTCGAGCGAATAGCGAACCCGCCCATCGACCGCTACATCACCATCGTCGAGGGCAAGGGGCGGATCGGCTGACGATGACGCCTGAACCGACTCCGCGGGCCGACGCACGTACGTTTGCCGGTCTGTTCCTGGTCACGCTCTGCACGCTGGCCTATCAGCTTCTTCTGACGCGCACGTTCAGCGTCACGATGTATTACCACTTCGCTTTCGTTGCCATTTCTTTGACGATGTTCGGGATGTCGGCGGGGGCGCTGGCGGTGTTTCTCCGTCCGCAGCTTTTCGGTCCGGAGCGGGTGGCTCGTCAGCTCGCCCTGGCGACGGCGCTTTTTGCCGTCGCGATCATCGCCAGCTATCTGACCCACCTGGCCATTCCATTCCTGATCGAACCGTCGGTCGTGAGCGCGTATGCACTTGGCCTCACCTACGCGGCGTTGTCGGTGCCGTTCTTGCTCAGTGGAGTGGTCGTCTCACTTGCCCTGACGCGTTTCCCGGCACAAATCGGCGGCCTGTATGCCGCCGACCTGACGGGCGCTGCGCTTGGGTGTCTGCTCGTGGGACCAGCCCTCCGGTTGGCGGACGCGCCAACCGCCGTGGTTGCGACCGCGGCGGTGACGGCGCTTGGTGCGGCTCTTTTTGCGAGTCAGCGGGGAACCGCTGGCAGCCGCCGCTTGCTGAATGGATGTGCGGTGCTGGCCGTGCTGTTGGCCGCCGCGGCGATTGCCCAGGGCATGGCGGCACGGCACAACACCGGTTGGCTGCGGCTGATGTGGGTAAAAGGTCAATACGAGTCACGGCCGCTGGTCGAACGCTGGAACTCGTTTTCGCGGATCCGGGTTATCGGCAATGCCGCTCGGGCAATCAGACCGTCGGGATGGGGTCTCAGCAGCACGCTTCCGCCAGACCGAACAGCGCACGAGCTTCATCTGGACATCGACTCATACGCCGGAACTGAGCTGACTGAGTATCACGGCGATCCCGAGACCGTCGCTCACCTCAAGTACGACGTGACCAACGTCGTGCACTATCTTCGCCCGGGCTCACGGGTGATCGTCGTCGGCACCGGAGGCGGACGCGATGTGTTGTCCGCGCTCGCGTTCAATCAACGGCAGGTGACCGGCGTCGAAATCAACGAGGGCATCCTCGACCTCGTCAATCGCACGTTTGGTGACTTCACCGGACACCTCGATCGAGATCCTCGCGTGCGCTTCGTCAACGACGAGGCGCGCAGCTATCTGGCGCGGCTGCAGGATCGGACAGACATCATCCAGATTTCTCTCATCGATACGTGGGCCGCCACCGCAAGCGGCGCTTTCGTGCTGACCGAGAATTCACTCTACACGACGGACGCGTGGCGGATCTTTCTGGACCATCTGGCGCCGCGGGGAATTCTCTCGGTATCGCGGTGGTACTACGCTGATCGACCGGGCGAGGTCTACCGGTTGGCAACGCTGGCGTCAACGGCGTTGATGCGGATCGGGGTCACGCGCCCGGGGGATCACTACGCGATTGTCCGCGCGCGCCCGGCGGCGGCCAACGGACCTGACGGCGTCGGCACGCTGCTGCTCTCACGCGATCCGTTGTCGGATGCCGATCTCGACTCGCTGGAGGCGGTGGCGTCGAAGATGCGATTCGACATCGTGCAAAGCCCGCGGCATTCCGCCGACGATACATTCGCGGCCATCGCCAGCGGTGATCGGCTCGCCGACGCGATCGCGCGTCATCCGCTGAACATCTCGGCGCCGACCGACGACACCCCGTTCTTCTTTCACATGCTTCGTCTGCGAGACGTCTTCAACACCGCCCGCTGGCGCGACCAGGGCATCGTCCGCTTCAACATGACGGCGGTGGGCGTGCTTGGTGTGTTGATGCTGACCGTGGCGCTGCTGACCACTGCCTGCATCGTCGTGCCGCTGTTCATATCAGGCGCGCGACATCTCGGCAACGTCCCGATCGGATCGCACTTGCTGTACTTCGCCGCGATCGGCTTCGGCTTCATGCTGGTCGAAATATCGCAGGTCCAACGGCTGACGATTTTTCTTGGCCACCCGGTTTACAGCCTGTCGGTGGTGCTGTTTTCGCTGCTGCTGTCGAGTGGTCTCGGCAGTCTATCAACCGGCCTGCTGCGCCTCGACACCGCGCGGCGACCGGCGACGCTGCTGGCGCTGCTTGCCGTCGTGCTGGTTGTTTTTGGTCTGGTGGCGCCGATCGCGATTCGTCATTTCGAGGCCGCCTCTGCGGCGGTCCGGATCGCGACCTCCATCGGCATGCTGGTGCCGATCGGTTTTTTCATGGGCATGGCATTTCCTCTCGGGATGCGCCGCGCCCTTGCGACCAGTCCATCGATTGCGCCGTGGCTGTGGGGCGTGAATGGCGCAGCGTCGGTGTGCGCCTCGGTGCTTGTGGTGGTGATTGCGCTCGGTGCAGGGATTTCGGCGGCGTTCTGGGCAGGAACGGCGTCGTACGTCGTTGCGCTCGCGGCCCTGGTTGTTGGGACACGGGAAAGCGCGCGATCCTAATGGGCCACGGAATCAAACAGGAGAAACTGGAGATGAGATGAAGCGGCTGGCTGTCCTTCGACGGGCGTAAGCTCGTCGAGGAATTGGAAACGCGCTCAAGGCGCAAAGGAGCAGCCAGCCATGGAATATGGTGCCATCGATTTGCATCTGCGTCACAGTCAAATTCGGATCGTGCGGGAGGATGGGTCGGTCGTGTTAGAGCGGCGGATCAGCACGACGCGCGAGAGTCTCACGGCGATGTTTCAGGCGCGGCCGCGGATGCGGGTGATCGTCGAGACGGGGACGGAGAGTGAATGGGTGGCGCAGACGGTGGAGGCCTGTGGCCACGAGGTGATCGTGGTGGATCCGAATTACACGCTGATGTACGGCACACGGCAGCGGCGAGTGAAGACGGATCGCCGCGATGTGGCGGCGTTAGCGGAGGCCAACCGACACGGGATTTATCGCGCCGCGCATCGGGTGTCGGCGGCGCAACGGCACCAGCGCCGGGTGCTGCGCGTGCGCGAGCAATTGATTCGAGTGCGCACCCAAGCGATCAATCTGGTGCGCGCCCAACTGCGCCAGGAAGGCTATCGACTCTCGTCGGGGAGTGCCGGCCGGGTGGTGGCGCGCTATCGGGCGTTAGCGATCACGGGCGCCCTCGCGCAAGCGCTGGCGCCCGTGATCGCGTTGCTCGAGCATCTGGCCCCGGCGATTGGGGGCGCGAACACCGACGCGACGGCGGCGGCGCAGCAGGATCCCATCGTGCGGCGGCTGACGACGGCGCCGGGCGTCGGACCCATTATCGGGCTGACCTACCGGGCCACGGTCGATGACATTGCCCGCTTTCGGGCGGCGGCCAGTGCGAGTGCCTACTTTGGCCTGGTGCCGTGCGAAGACAGTTCGGCCGACCGGCAGCGTCGCGGACGCATCACGAAGAGGGGGCCGACGACAGCGCGGAGTCTCTTGATTCAAGCCGCGTGGGGGGGGTGGCGGCAGCGCACGCGGGATCCGTTGCAGCGGTGGGCGCGTCGGCTTGCGGAGCGGCGCGGGCGCCGCATCGCGATCGTGGCGCTCGCCCGTCGCCTGTGTCGGATCCTCTATGCGATGTGGCGCGACGGCACGGCGTATCAGCCGGCGATGACTGGCGTGGCGTAAACAACCAGGAGTGGCGCAGCCGTCAGATGGGGTGGTGAGCACGACTCGTTTCTGGACGCGATTGAGCGTCGCACTGGAGATGGTGCCCCGCCCCACGCTTCTCATACTGCGACGGGCGACCCGGATCGCCCACCTGAGCGCGAATAGAAGGATGACGGGAGCTCGCCGCAGATCGTGCGGCACTGATGGCTGCGACGAACAACGGACGCGCCCTCGGCTGGTTGAAGGGCGCGTCCTCATGACTGCCGCGAACAGATGGATACATGTGACGACCGAACAATGGGGTTGATTTCGTCGGCCGCTTCATAGAAGAAACGAGAGAGAAAAACTGTTTGCTCCCTTTTCTCCCGTTTCTCCTGTTCCCCTTGCGTGATCGCAGTGTGATAGTGACTGTCGTTGATTCGTGACCGAACGCCAATAACTACTCCGGTTTGAAATCCAGCGCCACCCCATTGATGCAATAGCGAAGTCCTGTCGGCGGCGGACCATCTTCGAAGACGTGCCCGAGGTGACCGCCACAGCGCCGGCAGTGCACTTCAGTGCGCGTCATGAAGTAGCTGCGATCCGTTGACGTGGCGGTTGCCCCTTCGATCGGTTCGAAGAAGCTCGGCCAGCCTGTGCCGCTCTCGAACTTCGGACCGGACTTGAAGAGCGGTTGTCCGCAAGCGACGCACGTGAAGGTGCCGGCCCGCTTTTCGTGGAGCAACGCACATGTTCCCGCGCGTTCCGTGCCGTGTTCGCGGAGCACGTGATACTGCTCGGGCGTCAGCTGTTTCCGCCATTCTTCTTCAGACTTCGTGACTTCAAAGGTTTCGTCCGTACGCATCATCTTCTCTCCGACGCCTGCTTGGCGATTTCAAGAACGTCCTCAGCCGGCAGAATGACCGCCAGCAGTCCGAGTCCCTCGGTGCCGCTCATCGTCGCGAACGCACTTGGCCGATCGTTGGCGACCTGTCTGACGGTCAGGATGCCGACGACCTTGCCATTGGTGAGAAATGCCGGGGTGCCGATGCCAGCGGTCTCTCCTGCCAGCACGAAGAATGTCCGCGGCTTCACCACGATGCCGCCGATATCGCGAAGCGCCGCCGATGGAGCCCAACCGCCGACTCGTCCCAGGCGTCCGAACACCACGACCTGATCGAGGATCGCGGGTTGCGCCGCGTCCGCCAGATTGATCGCGACAAACGGCTTCGCCGGGGGCGTGATCGGGCGGATGAACGCCAGGTTCAAATCTTCGTCGCGCAACGCGATGGTCGAAGGAATCTCGCGGCCATCAGCCACTCGCATCCTCAGATCGGTTGGCTCACTCGCAATCTCTACGTTCTGGCCACTTCCGGATGAACCGGCCATCAGCTTCGTCATCATCGGGCCGGGGTTGATCGAGCTGAGCGAAACGACGGTCAGACCTCCCGGATCGATGACGGTGCCGACCACTTCGATCGTATCGTCGCTCGACTGCACCTCGCGCCCGGCCATCGACATCCGCGTCTTGACCACGACGCGGACGTTGACGATGGCGTCCTGCCATTTCTTGACGAGATCGCGCGCCGCCGCGCGGGTGTCCTGAGCGGCCGAGGGGTTGGACGTCAGGAACAACGCCAGGATGAGAACAGCTGCCCGAAAGATCAATCGACCTCCATCATTGAGCACTCAGCATTCAGCATTTCATTTCCACCCAGTCTGCAGCTCGACAAAGAATGTCCGGATCCCGCGCCTCACTTTCATGACAACTGCCGAAGGCTTGTCGCGCGCGACACGCTCCATCTTGCGCTGCACCGAGGCCACGTCGGCGACGGCGTCGCCGTCGATCGAAAGAATGATGTCGCCGTCCGCGAGGTGGCTGAGCGCCGCCCATCCTCCTTCCCTGACCGCCTCCACCAGCACACCCTGCTGCCTTTCAGGAAGTTCCGTGCTGACCCGATCGGCCGCCGCCAGGTCGCGCACGCGGAATTCGAAATCACGATCCTCGTATTTCAGCATCTCTCGAGCCAGGCGAGGGGACGCGACGAGCTTCACCGCGAGCTTCTGCTCCTGAGCGCCGCGTCGAATCGAGAGCTCGACGGTCGATCCAATCTTGTATTGACGGATCATCGTGGCGAAGAGATCGGCGTCCGACGGCTGCGTCGCCTGAACCGCCGAGTCGTCGATCGCCGTTATGATGTCGCCGACTTTCAGCCCCGACGCTGTGCCCTCCGGCAGCACCCGCGTGACACGCACACCTGTCGTCTCAGAAGGGACGCCGACTTTCTCCGCGAGGTCGCTGGTCAGGACCTGTACGCTGATCGGTATCCACGCCTTTCTCGCTTCGAGCCCCGGATCCTCGAGCAGTGCGCGGCCGACCTCGACGACGGTCAACAGGCGTTCGCCTTTCCGATCGAACGTGACGAGAGCCTTGACCGGTCCCTTTCCGCCCGCCGTCAGTCGCTCCATCGTGGCCGTCAGTCCACTGACGTCCTTCACCGCAGCTCCTTCAACCGAGACGATCACATCGTCTTCCATCAGCGACGGTTTCGCGTCGTCGGCGGGTCCTCCGGGTCTGACACCCGTGACGCGTACGCCCGAGCGATCCGGACGTCTGAGTTCCTTGGACGACCACGTCGTCAAATTCGACGCGGTCACGCCGAGCGCCGGGAACTCCTGGGCTCTGCCTTCGACGCTTTCGCGCTCCACGGGCACCACGCTCAGCGTGCGCTCTACTCCTCCACGGATCACCACCGCTGGAACAGGTTTCGCGAGCGGCAGGTGCATGACGGCCTGATTGAAGAGCGGCAGCTCTTCGGCAAACCGGACGTTGACGTCGCGGCCATCGAGCTTTACCAGGACATCGCCGGCGGCAAATCCGGCCGCGGCCGCGGGCGACCCTTCGACCGTACCGCCGACGAGGACGCCGTGGTCGGCGGTCGAAGACTTCAACAGCGGCTGCACGTCCAGACCGATCCAGCTGCGCCGCACGCGGCCATCGTGAATGAGCGCGGTCGCGACTTCCTGCGCGAGGTCTCCCGGGATCGCTCCTGCCAGCCCCATGCTGATCTCGTTGACGCCGACGATCTCGCCGGACATGTTCACGAGCGGCCCGCCCGAGTTTCCGCCGTAGATTGCGGCATCGTGGCCAATCCACCGCACGATGGATCCGACGTCCTCGCCTTCGAGGGTCATGCGGTTGAACGGCCAGAACAGCCCGGGCATGATCATCTCGGTATTGCTGACGATCCCCATCGTGACCGATTGCGAGAGCGCGAGCGGGCTGCCGAGCGCCATGACCGGATCGCCGACTCTCAGCTTCGACACGTCGCCGAATCGCGCGACCGGAAACGCACGGGGCTTCCCGGGCCGCAGCTTGATGATGGCGATATCCGACAGCGGGTCCGTCCCCACGAGATCGGCCGGAACTTCTTCGCGGTCAGCCAACGTGCACATCAGCGTGCGCGTCCGCCCGGCCACGTGATGGTTGGTGAGGACGTGTCCTTCCGGCGAGATGATTGTGCCGCTGCCAGACGCCTCACGCTTGATCTCGCGTCCTTCTTCGTACTCGTAGGTGACGACGTGAATACGCACCAGGCTTGGAGAGACCTTCGAAAGGGCGGCGGTAATCGAGGGGTCGGAAGACGCGCGCTGGCCGGCGGACGTTGACACACACAGGGCCAGCCACGCGAGAACGGCCAGGACTGCGCGTCCAAGCCAGCCGAACGATCGGATCAATGAGACCTCCGGGAACGTGAGTCCGTCAGGAACTGTATCAGGAGATTCTGCGCCACTCGCATTCGGTAGCGAGCCGTCGAGCGCACGTCGTCAATCGGACTGATGTCTTCGGCCAGAGCTGCGGCGGCAGCAGTCGACAGCGCACCGTCGAGCGTTTGACCGCGGAGCGCCGCTTCTGCTTGCACACAACGGACCACGATGGGTGCGACGCTTCCGAGCGCGACGCGTGCATCGCGAACGCGAGTGCCGTCGAGGTCCAGGACGGCAGCCAGGCACACTTTGGAAATTGCCTGCGCATTGCGGGTGCCGACTTTCGTGTAGGTCTGCCGCCACCCGCCACGACGACGGGGCAGGATGATCCGATGAATGATCTCCCCGGGCGCGAGGTCCATGACTTTGTAGGCGGAGTGAAAGCGCTCGTACGAAACGCGGCGAACGCCGCCGGCCGACACGAGTTCGAGCTCTGCATCGTAGGCAAGAAGCGCCGGCGGCGAGTCTGCCGCGGGTGACGCGTTGGCGATGTTGCCGCCGAGCGTGCCCCTGTTCTGGGTGGCAATCCCGCCTGTCTGGCGCGCTGCGGCACATAGGAGAGGAAACTCAGACTGAAGGACTGCATGCGACAGGACATCGGTGTAGGTCGTCAGTGCGCCCAGGACAACGGCGTCGTCCGTGACCGTGATGCCTCGAAGCTCCTTCAGTCCCCAGATGCTCACGTAGTTGCCGGGGGGCAGTTTTCCTGATTCGAGGAGCACCATCAGGTCTGTGCCGCCGGCAAAGGGCCGCGACCCCGGTTCGTTCGACAGAAGACGGAGAGCGGATTCCAGATTCTCGGGCACGTCGAGCCCAAACGGCTGCAACCAGATTCTCACGGGGTGCCGCCTCTCGGGCCCCGGCACGCGTTCGCCACGGCGGCAAAGATGCGTTGATAGCCGGTGCACCGGCAGAGGTTGCCTGCCAGCCCTTCACGAATCTCGTCCTCAGTCGGAGAGGGATTACGGTTCAAAAGGCTGACGGCAGCGAGCACCATGCCGGGCGTGCAGATGCCGCACTGTGCTCCGCCGTCGGCGATGAAGGCTTCCTGGACGACATGCAGCCGTTCCTCGGCGGCCACGCCTTCGATGGTGACGATCTCGACTCCTCGAGCGTGGACGAGCGGCACGAGACAGCTGTTGACGAGTTCTCCGTCGAGCAGAACCGAGCAGGCCCCACACTCTCCTTCGCCGCACCCTTCCTTTGTGCCGGTCAGGTGCAGGTCGACGCGCAGGGCGTCGAGCAGTCGCATCATCGGATGCCCGGTGACGTCGACGTCTCTGCCGTTGACGCGGCAACGGATCGAGACCGTGGGATCAGGCACGCACGGTCTCCATGAGATCCAAGACGCTTTCCGGCGTGATCGGGATCCGCCTGACGTCCACCCCGGTGGCGTGCGAGACCGCGTTGGCGATCGCCGGCGCGGCGCCGTCCATCGGCAATTCGCCGATCCCCTTGGCTCCGCCCGGGCCATGCGCGTACGGTCGCTCCTCGAAATGGACGCGAATCGGCGGCAGGTCCATCGACGTGGGGATGATGTAGTTGGTCATCTGCGCATTCGCCATGCGCCCTTCGCGCCAGGCGACCTGCTCGAACAGGGCCCACCCGATGCCTTGCGCGACGCCCCCTTCGATCTGCCCTGAGGCGAGCACTGGGTTGATCACGCGTCCAACCTCCTGAACCGCGACGAAATCATCGACGCGGATCTGGAACGTCGTGATGTCTACCGAGACCTCGGCGACATAGACGGCCCATGCGTACGTGCCGTACGCATCTCCCTCGAACCGCTCGTCGTCCCACCGCACGCCGGGCGGCGGTTGATACTGAGCCGATGCCCGAAGCGCACCCTGTTGTTCGATGTACTGGCGGCACGCCGCCGCAAAGGGGACGCCCTGCTCGAGAGTGTCGTGCAGCTTCGCCCGGAGATTCACCGCGGCCAATTCGACCAGCTTTCCAACGACCATGCACGTGCGTGACGCGACGGTTGGACCACTGTTTGGCACGACCGACGTGTCTGGCTGCGCGATTTCGATGTCGCTCGCGTCGAGCTGCAACGCCTCGGCGGCAATCTGGGAGAAAACAGTATTGGTTCCCTGGCCGATTTCGGTGCACGACGTGAGCACGCGGACGCGCCCCTCGGCGGAGGCCTCGACCGTGACCACCGAGGCGAGATGATCTTCGCCGGATCCGGTAAACCCGGCGCCGTGCATGAACGCCGCGAATCCGATTCCGTGTTTGACGGCGACGCCGGCGTTCGAGCGATCGAATGTCGGACGTTTGGAGCGGTAGTCGGACATCTCGAGCGCGCGCGCCAGCAGCGCGGACATGTCGACGGGGTCGCGGATCACCTGGCCGACCGCGCTGGTCTGGCCGGTCTGGATGAAGTTGACGCGACGGAAATCGTCCGGAGACAGGTCGACCGCCTGGGCGATGCGATCCATATGACGTTCGAGCGCGAAAATGCTCTGCGGCGCTCCGAATCCGCGGAAGGCGCCATGTGGCGGCGCGTTGGTCGCCACGGCGCGACCACGAATTCGTACGTTCGGACAGAAGTACGGGCCCGCCGAGTGGATCGTCCCCCGCGACAGCACGACTGGCGACAGCGTCGAGTAGGCGCCGCCGTCGATGGCGAAGTCGATATCCATCGCCAGCAGCCGTCCATCGCGCGACACCGCAGTCCGGTGACGCGTCCGCGACGGGTGACGCTTCGTCGTCGCCGCCATGTCCTCCGCGCGGTCGTACACCATCTTCACAGGACGGCCGGCCTTCCACGCGAGCAGAGCCGCGTGCCCGGCGATGATTGACGGGTACTCCTCCTTGCCGCCGAACCCGCCGCCCGTTTCCATCTGCACGACGCGGATCTTCGCGTCCGGCAAGTTAAACAGCCGCGCCAGCGCCTTGTGGACGTAATACGGACACTGCATCGAGCCCCACACGGTCACGCCGTCCTCGGCCCGAGCGACCGCGAGCATGCCGTTCGGCTCGATATAGAGCTGCTCCTGCGCGCCGGTTTCGTAGTCGCCTTCGACGATCACATCGGCGGTTGCGAAAACGGCGTCGACATCGCCGCGGGCAACTTGGTACGACCTGAAGATGTTGTCCCCACCCCAGATGATGTCGGTGCCCCGCAGCGAGTCCTCGAGCGTAAACACCGCGGGATGCGGCTCGATCTCGATCGTCACGCGTCGACGCGCTTCCCGCAACAGCGCGTGATCCGGGTGTGCCAGGAGCACTACCGGTTCTTCCGTGTGGTTGACGTATCCGTCGGCGAGGTATGGCTGGTCGTCAGTGATGAGCGCGACGATGTTGGCGCCAGGAATGTCGGCGGCGGTCACAACCGTGAACTCGTCCCACGGAATCCCCTCGCCGTAGTGCACCGCACGGATCCGGCCACGGGGGCTCGGGCTACGGACGGTCACGCCGTGAAGCATGCCCGGAAGGAAGAGGTCGTCAACGTACCGGGACTGGCCCGTGACCTTGGCGCGCCCTTCCTTCCGGACTACCGATTGCCCGATCGACATCGGGGCATTTTAGTCCTGCAGTTCTCCGAACCGTGCCGGGATCCGGGATCCGGGGTCCGGGATCCGGATCTGCGGGGACTATCGCGGCCCGAATCCTTCCCGATAGCCGAGGCGGAATCCGGCCCGATAGCCGGACTGGTAGTCAGCGCGTGCACCGAGTTGTTCCGTGTATCCGGAATCTGCCTGCTCGAGCTCGCGTTGTCCGTCGAGATCCCAGTGCCCGCCGTTCACGCTCTTGTCTTCCTTGCCAGCCTGCACTCCTTCGGTTCGGCCGCGCTGATAGCCCGCCTGATACGCTCGCGTCGCGTTGGGCGTGTCGTTGGTCCCCGACGTTCCGACCGTTCCCTCGGCGGCGACCATGGTCAGATACTCTTCTCGCGTGATGACGCCGTCGCCGTTCTCGTCCATACGCTTGAAGGCGGCGGTCGTTCCCGTCCACTCGCTCCGCGCGACGCGTCCGTCGCCATTTCGATCGGCGCGTTCGAACCGGGCCATCATTTCTTCGCGTCGGGACGCGTCACGTCGATTCCGGCCACTGGGCCACACTTCGTCGCCCGAGAGCACGCCGTCATGGTTGGCGTCGTGTTCACGAAACGACTGCGCGCTCCCGCGCCACTCCTCGCGCGTGATCACGCCATCATGATCAGTATCCATTTCGCGAAAGAGCATTTGACCGCGGTCGTCACCGTACTGACCGTTCGCGCGGCCGTTGCCATTCCCGTTGCCCTGCGCAAACGCCGCCACGGGGATCATGACGGCGCTGAGCGCGAGCGCCGCGATTGTGCGCTTCTGCATCTGTCGCCTCCACTGTCTACTGGAACGTCTGGCACGCGTTCGGATCGCCCTGATCGAATCCGCGACGAAGCCATGTCACGCGCTGCTCAGCCGTGCCGTGTGTGAACTTGTCCGGGAACACGTGCCCGGTCTGCATCCGCTGGATGCGGTCGTCTCCGATTGCCGCCGCGGCTCGCAACCCTTCTTCGAGATCGCCCGGCTCGAGCTCCATCAACCCCTTGTCTCCTCGCCCGACCTTGTTGGTAGCGTGGGCCCAGACGCCGGCCAGGCAGTCCGCCTGAAGCTCGAGACGAACCGACAGCTGGTTCTCCGCGCCGGGATTCTGGGACTGCAATCGGCGCATCTGCGCATCGATGCCGAGAAGATTCTGGACGTGATGGCCAACTTCGTGGGCGATCACGTACGCCTCCGCAAAGTCGCCGGACGCGCCAAACCGCTGGCGGAGTTCGTTGAAGAACCCGAGATCGAGATAGACGTAGTGATCGCCGGGACAGTAAAAGGGCCCGCTCGCCGATTCCGCAACCCCGCACGCCGATCGAATCGCATCACGAAACAAACGCACTTTCGTTCCGCGATAGCGATCGCCGAGAAGCTGCTGCCAGGTGGCCTGCGTGTCGTCCATCACGGCACCGACGAAGTCCACCGTCTTTTCCTCTTCCGGAGTGGTCGTCACGTTGCCGGAGGTGCCGACGCTATCGGAAGGCGGCCCTCCGCCCGAACCGACGAGGGAAAGGAAGTCGACACCCGTGGCCCAACTGAGAAGCAGCAGCACGAGCAAGCCGCCGATCCCCAGTCCCCCGGCTTTCATGCCCATCCCGGAACGCCCACGCAGATCTTCGATATTGCCCCTGTCACCAGGCGTCCACCTCATCGGTGCACCCTCCCTCCTGAACGGTCAGTGCAAGATCCGGGACCCGTCGCGGGCCCGGCAGTTCGAGGCACAAGTGTGGAACCGACGTTCGATCCTATACCTTGATGTGTCGCCATTTGCCCTGCTGGAAACGCAGGACCGTCAGGAGACATCGCGTCGTGTGACCGACCAGGATCGCGGTCCAGACGCCCGATGCCTGGAGTTGGCCGGTCCGCTCCAGCAGGAGGCAGATGCCCGGCGGCAGCAGCACCTGAGAGATCAACGTGATGAAGAGCGGGCTTCGCGTGTCACCGGTTCCCTGAAGGCCGCCGGTGTAGGTCAACGCCACGGTGATGAACAGTCCAGACACGCTGAGGAACCGCAGGAGTCCGCGACCAATCTGGAGGACCGTCGGATCGTTCAAGCCGAAGATGCCGAGCAGTTGATCCGGGATCAGCAGGAACAACGCCCCGATCATCGCGGCCACACCAAGCCCACAACGCGCGGCAATGTGAACCGCACGCGCGCTGCGATCCGGACGACCCGCGCCGAGGTTCTGCCCGGCGACCGCGGCGGCGGCCCCCATCAGCCCAACCGACGTCCACGTGATCAGCGAAAACAGCTCCGCGTATCCGACCGCATATGCCGCCTGCGCTTCCGCGCTTTCGGGCAACGATCCGATGAAGCGCAACAACATCACGCCGGCCACGTTCATCGCAACGCCCTGAATGCCGGCCGGCAGTCCGAATCGAAAGAGCGCGCGGATGATCGTGAAATCGGGGGCGTGCGACATCGTCCGTTCGAAGTGCACCACCAGCCGCCCGGCAAAGATCAGCCACAGACCAACAGCGGACACCGAGATGCTGGCGATGGCCGTCCCCATCGCGGCGCCCCGGGTACCAAACGCGGGGATGGGGCCGGCCCCGCGGATCAGGATGACGTTCAGGACGAAGTTGAGGATCGTCAACGCCACACCGAGCCGCAGCGGCGTGCGCGCATCGCCGGCGGCGCGCAACGCGCCACCGAGCATGAAGAACATCAGCAGCCCGATGCTGTACATGAACATCGTCTGCAGGAATGGCAGCGCTTCAGCGCGAACGGCTGGTGTGGCGTTGACGAGATCGAGCAGCCTCGGGGAGAGCACGTACCCGAGCGGCGCGAGGACGCCGACCGCAAGCGCGACCGCGGTGAGAAAGGCCTGGTACACGGTGCGGTTGACCCTGTCGTGATCGTTCGCTCCGGCGGCGCGCGAGACGAGCACGGCCATCCCCGTAAACAGCGAGCTGATGAACACGATGACGACGAGGAAGATCTGCCAGCTCACGCCGATCGCCGCGTTACCGGTGTAGCCGACGTAGCGGCCGACGAGGACGTGATCGACAATGCCCTGCAGGCCGCCGATCGCGTTCTGCAGCACCGTCGGCCAGGCGATCTTCCACACCGCCGACGCGACCGGACCCTCCACGATCGATCGATCGAAGGCCTGGCGCTTCTTACCCGACACGGATGCCGGCGGAGGTCCGTGCTCAATCGGAGCACGGGCCGCGACCGAATCCGTCGGGGCGGTTGCGGCGGCGGGGATTTCAGTAGACACGAGGGAGGCGAATCATAACAGGCCGGTTCGTCAGCGCATGGACTTGATCGTGCGCCGCACATCGGCGTGGGCCATCACTACGGCGGGCTGACGCTGCAGGGCATCGTAGTAGCGCCGGTGGAAGCCTTCACCGGTCTCCGACGCGGTCAGCAGCTTCTCTACTTGATCAATCAGCGTTGCCGCATCAGCATCCGTCGCCGGTGAATCGGTCTCGATGGTTTCGTCGATGCGGACGACAAGCTCCGACAGCGAGTGCAGCCAGGCAAACCAGGGATCATTGATCACGAGCTGAAGAAGCGAGGCGTTCGATGCGACACGCCCTCGATCCATCTCGTAGGCCGCGCGCGCATCGTCGAGCAGAACCTTGTGGAGCTGGAGCAGCTTGCCGCCCAGCTCGCGCAGGCGCGTGCGATTCTGATCGGTCATCGGCGCGTAGGGAGAAGATGAGGCGGCTTCGGCTCGAGCGCTCGCGACCGTCGCCTCCGCAAGGAGCGCATCGAGATCCAGACGTTCGGTCACCATCTTCAGCGTACCGTCGGCCTCGCGCGGCCATTCGGCGCGGGGACGATCCCAATACAGCTCGATCCCGTTTCCGTCCGGGTCGCGAAGGTAGAGCGCCTGACTCACGCCGTGATCGCTCGCGCCTTCGAGCGGCACGCGCGCGTCGCGCAGACGACGCAGCGCATCACCCAGCGCTGCACGATCGGGATAGCGAATCGCGAAGTGGTACAGCCCGGTCGTGCCTGGCGGCGGCGCTGAGCCGCCATGGCTTTCCCACGTATTCAATCCGATGTGATGGTGGTACCCCCCCGCACTGAGAAACACGGCCGAGTCTCCCATTCGCTGCGTCACGTCGAAGCCAAGCACACCCGAATAGAACGCGACGGCACGATCGAGGTCCGCCACCTTCAGATGGACATGTCCGATGTGTGTGCGGGGATCGAGAGGCTTCGCCATGGATCCATGATCGCGCACGGACGGGGGGGCAGATCAAGCGGTCACAGATGTCCGTCGACGGAGGCAGTCTTGCAGGTAATCGGTACCAGGAGAAAGAACAAGTGGCTGAGGTCTTTGTCGAGTTTTCTGAACCTGTCATCACGAAGGACGGCAGGCTGTTTCTCGCGCGCGCGTGCGGCAGCGAACTCGATCGCCACCTCTGGCAGGGATGGCTGGAGTTTGTACCAAGCGACGGCGGGCCGCCTATTCGCTCGGCAAGGGAAACGACCCAACCCAACCGACAGGACACGGAGTACTGGGCGACAGGCCTGACGCCTGTCTATCTCGAAGGAGCACTCAAGCGTGCGTTGAATCCCTTGCGTTTTTCCGAGGGCACTGGCGCCGAACGAGCTCTTGATGGCCCCGCGCCAGAAGCGGAGACTGCGCCGCCTGCGTATGAGAGCGTACTGAACCCGTTCTCCGTCTATCGAAAAGGGGAATCGCTGCTGCGGAGTCAGCTCTCCGCGCTGTCGGGCTGGCACCTCGTGAATATCATCGAGGCCTACGGCCTGAGTGAACAGCGGCCAGAGGAACTGGAATCGGTTCCGGCCCTGGTTCTTGTTGAATTGATTATTTCCGCCGTGCGGGAGCGGACGACAGCAGGGGCGGACTGATTGGTCGGAGCCGCTGGTCCCGCCAACAGTCCCAGCGTCTGGATTTGCGTCAGTAGCTGGAAATTTTTGCCGGGTCGACCGGGTCCGTCTCGAGAAGCCGGCTCAATTCCGAGACGATACGCTGAGGGTCGCAGGGCTTGCCGATGAGGGCATCGGCGCCTGCCGCATCGGCGGCTCGGCGAAAGCTGTCGCTGACCGAGGCGGACACGACGAGAACCCGGACATCCCGAGTGCGCGCATTTTCTTTGATTTCCCGCGTCAGCGTCCACCCGTCGACCATCGGCATCTGCACGTCCATCAGGACGGCCGCCGGTGTGGTGACGGCCAGAAGCGAGCGAAGCTCTCCCCCGTCACTCGCCGTCTGAACGTCGAACCCTGACTCGCGAAGGTATTCCGCAAACCCTTCCCGGGTATCGACGTGATCGTCCACGACGAAGCAGAGCGGCATGTGTCTTCGCTCTGCAAGGACCGCTCCCATGAGAAAATGGACGGACACGTCCGTTTTCCGTGTCCCCTTTCCCTTGTTTCCCCTCAGGAGCTGTTGATGTTCGTGAATGCGAAACGATATCAGGCCACGGTTGTCGTGACCGCAGCCGTTATCGCGGTGACCGTCGTTGCTGGAGCTGCGCAACAAAGAGAACGCAGTGCGGTTCCAGACAAGTACCGGTGGGACCTGAACCAGATCTACCCGACCGACCAGGCCTGGCGCGCCGCCAAAGAGAAACTGGTGGGCGAGCTTCCGTCGGTTCGTGCATTTCGAGGAACGTTGGGATCGTCAGCGACGAAGCTTGCCGACGCGCTGGAGCTGTCAAGCCGTTTGGCGAAAGACTTCAGCCGGCTTTACGTCTACGCCAGCATGACGTCCGACCAGGACACGCGCGTCAGCACCTACCAGGGCATGCAACAGGAGATGGCGCAGGTCGGTGCGACGTTCGGTGCGGAGACCTCGTACATGGAGCCGGAGATTCTGAAGCTCGATGCGTCCAAGGTGGAATCGTTCATCTCCAGCGAGCCACGACTCAAGGTCTATACCTTCTATCTCCACGACATTCTTCGTCGCCGGGCGCATACGCTCAGCGACAACGAGGAGAAGCTCCTTGCCAGCTCGTCGATCGTCGCCAGCTCCTCGTCGGACACGTACGGGATTCTGTCGGACGCGGACTTCCCGTATCCAACCGTGACGCTGAGCGACGGCAAGAGCGCCAAGCTCGATAGCTCGGCATTCAATCTCTATCGGGCAGTACCCAATCGCGCCGATCGCGAGAAGGTGATGTCTTCCTTCTTCGGCGCTCTAGGCGCCTTCCGCGCCACGTTCGGATCGACGCTGAACGGAGAGGTGCAGTCGGATGTGTTTTATGCGAAGGCGCGGAACTACAACAATGCGCTAGAGCGAGCCCTCGACGCGGCCAACATTCCGACGACGGTGTACACGCGCCTGATCGACGGTGTGAACCGCGGGCTCCCGACGTTCCATCGCTATCTGAATCTGCGGAAGAAGATGATGGGCGTGTCGGAGCTGCACTACTACGATCTCTACGCTCCGCTTGTGTCCTCGGTCGATCTGAGCTACACCGTGGACGAAGCTGAGAAACAGGTCCTCGAGGCGCTCAAGCCGCTCGGACCCGACTACGCCGCGGCTGCGAACCGCGCGTTCAACGAACGCTGGATCGACATGTATCCCACGCCCGGCAAACGTTCCGGCGCGTATTCAAACGGCGGCGCGTACGACGTTCATCCGTACATGCTGATCAACTACAACGGCAAGTACAACGACGTCAGCACGATTGCTCATGAGCTCGGGCACACCATGCAGTCG
>Ga0070664_100001407_pt1 | contig 19217 bp, 19 predicted proteins | sample KBSC73metaG_FD_65863 | JGI IMG/M metagenome (GOLD analysis project Ga0070664, IMG submission 65863) | Corn rhizosphere microbial communities from Kellogg Biological Station, Michigan, USA - KBS C7-3 metaG | ecosystem: Host-associated > Plants > Roots > Rhizosphere > Soil ... | reverse complement strand
TTACTCCCGGCCGGTTACTCCCGGCCGGTTACTCCCGGCCGGCGGAGGTGGGCCAACCGAGTGGCCCGTGACCGCCGCCGAGCCGCCAGGCCGCGCCGCGCGCCAGCGCCGTGTGGACGTAGGCCTTCGCACCGTCGAGGGCCGCGTCCACGCCGACGCCACGCGCCAGCAGCGCCGTGATTGTGGCGCCGAACGCGTCACCGGAGCCGTGGTTGTTGGCCGTGTCGATCCACGGCGCGCGCAGCAGGCGCACCTGGCCGTCATGCCAGACGGCGTCGACCGCGTCGGCGCCCGGCAGCCGGCCGCCCTTGACCACGACGCACCGCGCGCCGGTCGCGGCCAGCGCCTCGGCGGCCAGCACCAGGTCGTCCACTGTGGACAGCTCCCGGCCGGTGAGCAGCGCCGCCTCGCGCATGTTCGGGGTGACGACGGCGGCGTGCGGGAACAGCCCCTCCAGGTAGACCTTGTCCACAGTGGAGGGAAACAGCCGGGTGCCGGCCGAGTTGACCAGCACCGGATCCACCACGAAGTTCGGCAGCCGGGGCGCATAGCCGACCAGCAGTTCCACTGTGGACTCCGTCGCCAGCATTCCCGTCTTCACCGCCGCCACCGGGAGGTCGGCGAGCACCGCGTCCAGTTGCGCGGCGACGAACGCGGCCGCAACCGGCTCGATCGCCCTTATCTCGGCGCTGTTCTGCGCGGTGAGCACGGTGATCACGCTCGTGCCGAAGACCCCGTTCAGGGCGAACGTCTTGAGGTCGGCCTGCAGGCCGGCCGCGCCACCGGAATCCGAGCCGGCGATGGTGAGGGCGACTCCGGGCTGCTCCATCGGCCCATGATCACACGGCCGGGTTCCGCTGCGAGCCTGGCCTCCGGAAGCCGGCGCGCGACCGCGGCTCAGCGGAAGTCGCGCGACGACGACCTGGTGGGCATCGCCAGCGACGCCACGTGGTCGGCCCGCAGGTTCAGCACGCCCTCGACGTTTTCCAGGATGCCCCGCACCACGAGGGCGTTGGACAACCGGACCACCCGCCGGAACCGGTGCCACAGGCCGGGAGTGCAGGTGACGTTCAGCATGCCGGTCTCGTCTTCGAGGTTGATGAACGTGACGCCGCCGGCGGTCGCCGGGCGCTGCCGGTGGGTGACGATGCCGCCGACGTGCACCCGGCGCCCGTGCTCCACGGTGGCGAGCGCGCTCACCGACAGGACGCCGCCGGCCGTCAGGTGCTCGCGGACGAACTGCACGGGGTGCGCGTCGGGAGCGAGGCCGGTGGCCCACACGTCGGCCATGAGGTCCTCGACCGGGGTCATGCCGGGCAGCGTCGGCGCGGTGATGCCGGTGGCGGTGCCCGGCAGGCGTCCGCTCTTCTCCTGGGCCGCGGCCCCGGCGCCCCACAGCGCCTCGCGGCGGGTGAGCCCGAAGCCGGCGAACGCGTCGGCGGTGGCCAGCGCCTCCAGGTGCGCGGTGGTCAGGTCGGCGCGCCGGGACAGGTCGGCCATGTCGAGGTAGGGGCCGTTCGCGGCGCGCTCGGCCTCGATCCGCTCCGCGACGTCGTCGCCGAGGGTGCGCACGCTCTTCAACCCCAGCCGGACCACCGGGCCGCCGATCCCCCAGTACTGCCACGGTTCCCCGGGCCCGGTGCGCGGCCCGCCCGGCTCGATCGGCGGTTCCAGCGTCGCCGCGGCGTTCGAGGCGTTGATGTCCGGACGCCGGACGGTGACGCCGTGCCGGCGCGCATCGTCCACAAGGGACTGTGGCGAGTAGAAGCCCATCGGCTGGGCGTTGAGCAGCGCGGCGCAGAACGCGGCCGGGTGGTACCGCTTCAGCCACGCGCTCGCGAACACGAGGTAGGCGAAGCTCATCGCGTGGCTCTCCGGGAACCCGTAGTTGGCGAACGCGGCGAGCTTGGTGTACAGGTCGTCGGCGAGGTCGCCGGTGATGCCGTTGGCGGCCATACCCGCGTAGAGCCGGCCCTTGATCTGGGCCATCTTCGCCATCGAGCGCTTGGAGCCCATCGCCCGGCGCAGTTCGTCGGACTCGGCCGGGGTGAACCCGGCGACGTCGATGGCCATCTGCATCAGCTGTTCCTGGAACAGCGGCACGCCGAGCGTGCGCTCCAGCGTCTTCTCCAGCTTGTCGTGCGGATAGGTGATCTCCTCCATCCCGTTCTTGCGCCGGATGTACGGATGCACCGAGCCGCCCTGGATCGGGCCGGGCCGGATCAGCGCCACCTCGATCACCAGGTCGTAGAACTTGTCGGGCTTCAGCCGGGGCAGGGTGGCCATCTGGGCCCGGCTCTCCACCTGGAACACGCCCACCGAGTCGGCCCGGCACAGCATGTCGTAGACCTCGGTGTCCTTCAGCGGCATGTCGTCGAGCGCGAGCGTGGACTCGATCATGTCGAACGCGTAGTGCAGCGCCGAGAGCATGCCGAGCCCGAGCAGGTCGAACTTCACCAGGCCGACGGTGGCGCAGTCGTCCTTGTCCCACTGCAGCACGGTGCGCTTGGGCATCCGGGCCCACTCCACCGGGCACACGTCCACCACCGGCCGGTCGCAGATCACCATGCCCCCGGAGTGGATCCCGAGGTGACGCGGGAACGTCTGCAACTCGTTGGCGAACTCGATGACGTGGCCCGGGATGTCCTCGGTCTCGGACGTGGCCTGGTAGCCCCAGCGGTCGATCTGCTTGCTCCAGGCGTCCTGCTGGCCGGGCGAGTAGCCGAACGCCTTGGCGATGTCGCGCACGGCCGAACGGGGCCGGTACGAGATGACGTTGGCGACCTGGGCGGTGTGCCGGCGGTCGTACTTGTCGTAGACGTGCTGGATGGCCTCCTCGCGCCGGTCGCTCTCGATGTCGACGTCGATGTCGGGCGGCCCGTCGCGCTCCGGCGACAGGAACCGCTCGAACAGCAGCTCGTGCTCCACGGAGTCGACGTTGGTGATGCCCAGCGCGTAACAGACCGCCGAGTTGGCCGCCGAGCCCCGGCCCTGGCAGTAGATGTCGCTGTCCTTGCAGAACTTCACGATGTCGTAGACCACGAGGAAGTAGCCGGGGAAGTTCATGCTCTCGATCAGGGCCAGCTCGTGCTCGATCTGCCGGTACGCCTTGGGATTGCCGGCCGGGTCGCCGTAGCGCCGGCGCGCGCCGTCGTAGGTGAGCTTGCGCAGCCAGCTCATCTCGTCGTGGCCGGGGTCCATGCTCTGCTTGTCGTACGGCGGCAGGTTGGGGGCCAGCAGGTTCAGGTCGAACGCCAGCGCCTCGCCGAGGGCGGCGGCGGTTTCGACCGCGCCCGGGTACGCGGCGAAGCGCTCGGCCATCTCCTCGCCGCTGCGCAGGTAGGCACCGGCCGCGGCCGGCAGCCAGCCGTCGATCTCGTCCAGGCTGCGCCGGGCCCGCACGGCCGCGAGCGCCGTCGCGAGCCGGCGCCGCGCGGGCGTCGCGTAATGGACGTTGTTCGTGGCGACGATCGGCAGGCCGCGCTCCTTGGCGAGGGTCGCCAGGGCGTCGTTGCGGTCGTCGTCGTCGGGCAGGCCGTGGTGGCTCAGCTCCACGGCGACGGCGTCCGCGCCGAACAGGTACACCAGCCGGTCCAGTTCGGCGCGGGCGGCGGCCATCCCGTCGCGGACGAGCGCCGCCGGCACCGCGCCCTTGCGGCAGCCGGTGAGCACCTGGACGTGCCCGTTCAGCGCCGCGCCGAGCACGTCGGGGTTGTAGACCGGCTTGCCCTTCTCGCCGCCGCTGAAGTGGGCCTGCGAGATGGCGCGGGACAGCCGGGCGTATCCGTCCGGCCCGCGGGCGAGCAGCAACAGGTGCTTCCCCACCGGATCCGGCTCCCCGTTCTGCGGCCCGGGCAGGCCGATCGACAGCTCCGCCCCGAAGACGGTCGGCACGCCGAGCTGCCGGGCGGCCGTGTTGAACCGGACCACGCCGTACATCCCGTCGTGGTCGGTGACGGCCAGTGCGGTGAGGCCGAGCCGGGCCGCCTCCTCGGCCAGTTCCTCGGGGTGGCTCGCGCCGTCGAGGAAGCTGAAGTTGGTGTGGCAGTGCAGTTCCGCGTACTCGACCTTGGCGGGCGCGCGGATCAGCGCCGGCGCCTTGTACTCGGGCCGCTTGCGGCCCCAGGCCGGGGAGTCGCCGCCGTCCGGCTCGACCGCGATCGGGTCGACGATCAGCGGCGCGTCGGGCACGCCGGTGCCCCAGCCGTCGGTGCCCTTGCCCGGCTTGCCCGGCACCTTGCCGGACAGCCGCCGCTCCAACTCGTTCCACGGAATGTCCGGGTTATGAAAGCCCATGCGCAGACTCCCCGCGATCTTGGACGGTTACGACGGCCCCGGCCGTGGTAACCGTCCAAGATCGCCGAATGAGGGGCTCAGTCATAGACGGCCTCCACCGTCCAGCAGCCCTTGGCGAGGGCGGCCAGGACCGCTCGGCCGTCGGCCAGCACCAGCTGGAACCGGGCCGCCCGGTACGACTCCGCGGGCGCCCACCACCGCTCGTCGACAGGCCACGGCCCGGCCCACCGCACCACCTCCACCGGCCCGGCGCCGCCGATCGACACCCGGGCCGGCGGCGCGCTCACCGCCAGCCGGCCGGTGACGCCCACCGCCGCGCCGTCGGCGGCGCAGACCTCGGCCGGCACCGGCTCCGGGTAGACGGTGGCCGGGGCCGGGGCCGGGATGCGACCCGGCCAGGGCGGCTCGACCGGCCGATCGGGCACCCGCTCGTCGCCCCACGGCACCAGGCGCACCGCCTCGACGGAGGACCGCCCGCCGCTTCGCACCCCCATCAGCACCGCGTCCGGGCCGAGCAGGCCCTGCACCCGGGTCATCGCCCGGTGCGCCCGCTCGCGCTCCTCGCCGGCATCGCCCCACAGGCCCAGTTGCAGGCCGCCGTCGGCGAGCACCCCGTCGGGCACCAGGCGCAGGTGCACGATGCCCGCCGTGGGTCGGGCCGGCGCGGCGGCGCCCGGCCGGCCCCGGCCCCCGGTGAGCCAGCCGTCGAGCTGCCAGCGCACCCGGTCGGCGATCGCCGCCGCCGACAGCAGACCGTCGTGCCGCCAGGTGCGGTGCAGCTCCTCCCCCGCCTCGGTGCGCGCCTCGATGCCGAGCCGGGTGCAGGCCAGGCCGTGCCCGGCGAGCGTGGCGTGCAGCCGTTCCGCCAGCGCCCGGGCGGCGAACGCGGCCGCGTCGACCCGTTCGACCGGCTCGTCGAACGTCTCCGCCACCGCCAGCTCCGGTGGCAGCTGCCGGGGCGCGAGCGGCTGGTCGTCTTCGCCAGCGGCGCGGCGGTGCGCCATCGCGGCGTCGAACCCGAACCGGGCCAGGACGTCCGCCGGGGGCAGGGCCGCGAATTCGCCCAGTGTCCGGATCCCCAACCGCCGCAACAGGTCGACGAGCGGTGGGCGCCCGATCGCCGCGATGCTCAGCTCGGCGAGGAACGCGGCGGTCTCCCCCGGCTCGACGACCCGGCCGGCGCGGGCGGCCAGCACCGCGGCGAAGACGCCGTCGGCGATGCCGACCTGCGCCTCCACCGCGCAGACCTGGGCGATGTGCTCGACCAGCCGCTCAGCCGCCGCCTCGGGGCCGCCGTAGTAGCGCACCGGGCCACGGGCGGCCAGCGCGAGCACCCCGGGCCTGAGCACCTCGACGCCGGGCGCCAGCTCGGCCACCGCCGCGACCACCGGTTCGAACGCGCGGGCGTCGCGACCCTCGTCGCGGTCGACCACGACGAGCTGCGGGCAGCGGCCCTGCGCCTCGCGCTTGCGCAGCCCCCGACGCACGCCCTCGATCCGGGCGGCCGGCGAGCAGGAGAGCACCCGGTTGGCGTGCAGCACCGCCACCGGCCCGTGCGCCGAGATCCCCTCGACGATCTCGGCGGCGATCACCGGCCAGTCCGGGCACCAGACCGCCAGCGTGCGAGCAGTGGTACTCATGCGATCGCCTCGCTCCGCTCGGCGATGCATTCGCAAAGCGCTCTGCTGATGATTCGCTCGCTACGCTCGCTCATGCGGATTCCCGCCGGCGCAGCGGGTGGATCGTCGCGAGTTCCTCACCCGGTGCGGGCAGCGGCTCCACCACCGGCAGCGCGCCGCTCGGCAGCGGCAGCCACAGGTGGGTCACCCGGGGCGCGCTCGCCGCGCCGCGGCCGCGGGCCGTCACGGTGAGCTGCCGCCCGCGCAGCCGGCCCCGGCCCGCCTCGATGCCGTGCCACACCGGGTCGACGGCGTGCAGCGACAGGTCGACGGCCGGCCACGACCCGTACGGCACGAGCACCGCGCCGCGCTGGCGGGCCCGCGCGGCGAGCCGGCTCGCGATCGCCGGCGCGACGGTGCCGCCGGGGGACGCGGTGACGACGATGTCGAAGCCGTCGAGCAGGGCGGCCACCACGGTGGGCCAGTCGGGGCCGGGGGTTGGGACGAGGGCGAACCGGTCGAGCGCGATGCCGACCTCGGCCGCCGCCGCCACTCCGAGCGCGGGGAGCCCGACCACGGCACACCAGGACCCGCCCCGCGACGCCTCGGCGAGCAGCGCCAGCAGCACCGACGTGGCCACCGGCCCGCCCGTGGCGACGCCGATCGTGCTGCCGCGGCGCAGCCCGCCGCCGGGCAGCAGCGGCTGCAGTTCCGGCCGGACCGGAAGCAGCCGCTGGCTGCCCATTTCCACGAAGGCGTGCTCGCTGCCGGGGCGGACCAGGTCTCCCAGACCCGCCTCGCGCACGAGCTGTAACGCCGCCGAACCCCCGGACATCGCTGCCCCTGTTCCCGTGGTGCTAGCTGGCGCTAGCTGGCCAGGCCCTCCAGGACCGGCTGGTATGCGAAACCGAGGCCCACCTCGACCACGGCGATGAACTGCTCGGCCGAGCGCATCAGGTCATCGGCCTCGCCGGCGGTGACCACGCGCGGGATGCCGGCCTCGGCGGCGGCCCGCTTGGCGGCGCCGGCGGCGAAGAACGCCGCCCAGTCGCGCAGTTCCGGCGCGACCATGACCACCAGGGTCCACACGCTGGTGGGCCGGCTGCGGCGCACGCCCGGCGCGGGGGTGGCCCGGGCGGCGAGCACGGCGGCGGCGGCGCGCAGCGCGGCCAGGTGGGCGGTGGCGTAGCGCAGCCCGTCGGGCCGCATGGTGGCCGCCTCCTCCAGCCCCCGCCGGGCCATCGTGAGCAGCTCGCGCGGAGAGCGCTGCGGCAGGGCGTGAGCGGGCACCGGCAACTCCTGACGGGCGGGGGTGGCCGGCGACGCCGCCGGGCCACCGCTCGGGAACTGGTTCTGGGTGGTGGGTTGGCTCTGCGTGGGCACGGCCGCCAACGGTCGGGGCGATCGCCTGGTCGTCATGTCTGCGCCTCCCTCACCGCGTACGGTCAAGCCTCGGCCGCGACCGGCGGGCCGGCCGGGAGTAGCGCTTCCCCACACCACGCCCGGCCGGCTAGGCCCTCACCCGCCGCCCGGGGGTCGGGGGAGGCGGGTGAGGACCCCACCATCGGGCCGGACCCGCGAAAATCCGGCCCTGCGGTCGCGAACCGCATACTCGGAAACTCGACGCCGCGAATCGCCAACTTCCCGAGGGGTGTTCGAACGGCTGTTCGAACACGGCTAACAGTACACCCCGGGTACGACAAAAACGCAACGCGACGCTCGAACGCCCGTACGAAGTTTTTGCCTCCCGCCGTGCCCCCACCGTTGGCGTGATCAGAGGCAAGATTGGACCCATGCCCCATCCGAACGTGCAGGCGGTCCAGCACGCCCTCGATGCCGCCGGCGCCCGCGCCGCCGACGGCAGCCCGTCCCAGGTACGCATCCTTCCGGCGGCCGTGCACACGGCCGTGGCCGCAGCCGCGGCGCTCGGCGTCGACGTCGGGCAGATCGCCAACTCCCTGATCTTCGAGGCCGACGGCGAGCCGCTGCTGGTGCTGACCTCCGGCGCCCACCGCGCGAACGTCGACCGGCTCGCCGAACTCGCCGGCGTCAAGCGGGTGCGCCGGGCCACCCCCGACTTCGTCCGCCGGCACACCGGCCAGGTGATCGGCGGCGTGGCGCCGCTGGCCCACCCGAAGCCGGTCACCACGATCGTCGACGTCAGCCTCGCCGCCTACGACGAGGTCTGGGCCGCCGGCGGGGTGCCGCAGGCAGTGTTCCCGATCACGTACACCGAGCTGGTCCGGATCACCGACAGTCAGCCGCAGCACGTCGCGTGACGGTGACGCTGGACGTCTGGCGGGTGCCGCCGCGGGCCGTTCCGGGCGCACTGTGGCGGGTCGCCCGGCTGCCGCGGGCGCTGCGCCGGGCCGGCGACGTCGGGTTCGTCAAGCTGCTCGGCACCGGCCGCGGCAGCGGCTTCGGGATCACCGCCGGCGACCCGTGCCGGTGGGCCGCGCTCACGGTCTGGACGGGGGCGCCGCGTCCGCTCGTCGCATTCGACCGGATCGCGGCCGCACACTGCCGGCTCACCCTGCGCCCGATCGCCGCCCGCGGCCGGTGGGCCGGCCGCGAGCCCTTCGCCGCGCCCACCCGGCGCGCGGCCGGGCCGGCCGCACCCAGCTCGATGACTGCGACCAGCCGGCCCGCCGACGACGACGGACCCGTCCTCGTGCTCACCCGGGCCCGGCTGCGGCCCTCCCGGGCGGTGCCGTTCTGGCGCGCGATCGGCCCGGTCGCCGCGGCCCTGCCGCACGCCGACGGGCTGCTGACGGCCTTCGGGATCGGTGAGGCGCCGATAGGCTTCCAGGGGACGGTGAGTGTGTGGGCCGGCGGTGCCGACGTGAACGCGTTCGCGTACCGTACGGCCGAGCACGCGGCGGTGGTCCGGGCCACTCCGGAGCGCCGCTGGTATGCGGAGGAACTGTTCGCCCGGCTGGCCGTGCTCGACGTGACGGGTGACCGGGAGGTGATCGGTTGGAACGCGGAGCGGGCATGAGACTGGTCGCCTGGCAGGCCGCCGACCTGCTGCGGCACCTCGACGCCGCGATCACCGTCTACGGGCAGGCCATGGGTTATCCGCGCGACCTGCTGGAGACACGCAAGGGCTACGTCGCCGCGCACGCGCACCGGCCCGACTTCCGCGCCGTGGCCACCCTCGGCGACGACGACGAGCTGCTCGGTTTCGGCTACGGCTACCGCTCGGCGCCCGGCCAGTGGTGGCACGACCAGGTGGTCGGGGCCCTTCGCCGCGACCAGCGGCGCTGGTGGTTCCATGACTGCTTCGAGCTCGTCGAGCTGCACGTGCGCCCGGACGCGCAGGGCCGCGGCCTCGGCGCCCGGCAGCTGGCCACGCTGCTCTCCGGCGCCCGGCAGAGCACAGTGGTGCTCTCCACACCGGAGGCCGACGAGTCGCGGTCCCGGGCGTGGCGGCTCTACCGTCGCTTCTTCTTCTCCGACGTGCTGCGTCACTTCTACTTTCCGGGCGACGACCGCCCGTTCGCCGTCCTCGGCCGGCAGTTGCCGCTCAGCGCTCCGCCTTCGTGAGGGTCCTGCTCGCGGCGCTGGTGCTGGTGCAGATCGGGTACCCGCTGGTCGAAGGCGGCGTGCGCGCGGCGTTCGTCGTGGTCATCGTCGTGCTCGGGTTCGCCCTCAGCGTCTGGCATGCCGCCGCGACGCGCGGTCCGCGCGCCGCGGCCGCCCTGATCGCGGTGACGGCCGCCGGCGGGCTCGCGGTCGAGGCGCTGGGTGTGGCGACGTGTGTACCGTTCGGCTGTTACTCCTACGGTTCCGCGTTGGGGCCGCGGGTACTGGGCGTGTCGTGGGTGATCCCGCTGGCCTGGACCTGGATGGCGTGGCCGGCCTGGCTGGCGGCCGGGGTGCTGGTGCGGCCCGTCGCCGCGCGCGTCGCGGTGGCGGCGTGGGCGCTGGCGGCGTGGGACCTCTTCCTCGACCCGCAGATGGTGGCCGAGCGCTACTGGACCTGGCGCGGCTCGTTGCGGGGACTGCCCGGAGTGCCCGACGTGCCACTGGGGAACTACCTCGGCTGGCTGGTCGTGGCCCTGGTGATGATGGCCGTATTGGCTATGTGGGCGCGCGGGGCCGCCTCCGGCTCCCGCGACGGCGTGATGCACGTGCTGTACCTGTGGACGTACTGCTCCTCGGTGCTTGCCCACGCGGTGTTCCTCGGCCTGCCGTGGTCGGCCCTGTGGGGCGGCCTGGCGATGGGTGCGGTGGCGGTGCCGCTGGGGGTGCGGCAGTGGCGATCGTCGTAGCGCTTCTCGCCGGGCCGGCCGTTCTGGTGCTCGTGCACGTGGCGGTGAACGTGCGCCTGCTCCGGCGAGTGGCTCCGTCCACTGTGGACTCGGTGGGCCGGGTCGCCGTGCTCCTCCCGGTGCGCGACGAGGCGCACCGCCTCGAGCCGTGCCTGCGCGCGCTGCTCGCGCAGCGCGGCTGCGAGATCCTCGTGCTCGACGACGGGTCGACCGACGGCACCGCCGCCCTCGTCCGCGCGGTCGGGGGCGCGCATGTGCGCCTGATCACCGGGGCGCCGCTGCCGCCGGGCTGGCTCGGCAAGCCGCACGCCTGCGCGCAACTCGCGGCGGCGGCCGGCGCCGCCGAGGTGCTGGTGTTCCTCGACGCCGACGTGGTGCTCGCGCCGGACGCGGTGGCGTCGGCGGTTGCCACGCTGGGCGGGTTCGATCTGTTGACGCCGTACCCGCGCATCGTCGCGGACGGGTTCGGGCAGCGCCTCGTGCAGCCACTGCTGCAGTGGTCGTGGCTGGCGTTCCTGCCGCTGCGGGCGATGGAACGCTCGCCGCGACCCTCGCTGGCGGCGGCCGGCGGGCAGTTCCTCGTGGTGCGGCGCGCGGCGTACGAGGCGGCCGGCGGGCACGCGGCCGTGCGGGCGAGCGTGCTGGAGGATGTCGAGTTGGCGCGGGCCGTCAAGCGGGCGGGCGGGCGGATCGCGCTGGCCGACGGGTCGGCCGTGGCCACGTGCCGGATGTACGGGTCGTGGCGGGAACTGATGGACGGGTACACCAAGTCGTTGTGGGCGTCGTTCGGGTCGCGGCTGGCGGCGTCGGCTGTCATTTTGATGCTCTTGCTCTTGTTCGTACTGCCTCCTCTTGCGGTGCTGTTGTGGCCCGTCTCGCCGGCGGCGGCGCTCGCCGGCGCGGCCGGGTACGCGGCCGGGGTCGGCGGCCGCGCGCTCGCCGCCCGCGCCACCGGCGGCCGAGCTTTCCCCGACGCGCTCGGCCACCCGCTGTCGGTGCTGCTGTTCGCCTGCTTGGTGGCGCGGTCCTACCGCCGCCGCCGGACCGTGACATGGAAAGGCCGGCCGGTCGCATGAGCCAGGTGGTGATCATCGGGGCCGGCGTCGGCGGGCTGGCGACGGCGGTGCGCCTCGCGGCGGCGGGCCATCGCGTGACCGTGTACGAGCGGGCCGGCGAGGTCGGCGGCAAGCTGGGCCGGCTCACCGTCGGCGAGTTCCGGTTCGACACCGGGCCCAGCCTCGTCACGCTGCCGCAGGTGTTCGCCGACGTGCTGCCCGGCCTGGACCTCGTCGAGCTGGACCCGATCGTCAGGCACCGCTTCCCCGACGGCTCGGTGCTCGACTCGTGCCGCGACCCCGACGAGTTCGCCGCGCGGATCGGCGCCGCGTTCGGGCCTGCGGCCGCCGACGACTGGCGCCGGTTGTGGCGGCGGGCCGCGCGGGTCTGGGACGCGTCGTGGCGGCACATCCTCACGGTGCCGCTGGATTCCCCGCTGGGCGTGAGCCGGCTGGCGTGGCGGCTCCGTGACCTGGCCGCGGTCGCGCCCGGCCGGACGCTGCGCGGGGTCGGGCGCTCGACGCTGCGCGATCCCCGGCTGCGGATGCTGCTGGACCGGTACGCCACGTACGCGGGGGCGGATCCGCGCCGGGCGCCGGCCGCGCTCGTCGCGATCCCGTACGCGGAGCTGCGCTACGGCGGCTGGTACCTGCGCGGCGGGCTGGCCGGGATCGCCGACGCACTGCTGGCGCGGGCCGTGGACCTCGGGGTGGTGGTGCATCTCGGCGCGGCCGTCGCCGGGATCGAGACGGCGGCCGGCCGCGCGACCGGGGTGACGCTCGCCGACGGTCGCCGGGTGCCCGCCGACGTGGTGGTGGCGAACGCCGACGCGCTGCACGTCTACCGGGACCTGTTGCCGTCACCGCGCCGGCTCCGGGGGCTCGCGGATCGCAGCCTGGCCGGGTTCGTGGTGCTGCTGGGCCTGCGCGATCCCGGCGCCGGCGGCGCGCACCACACCGTGTACTTCCCGCGCGACTACGACGCCGAGTTCGACGCCGTGTTCGGCGGCCGGATCGCGGCCGACCCGACGGTGTTCGTCACCGCCGCCGCCGACGACGAGGTCCGGCCGCCGGGAACCGAGGGCTGGTTCGTGCTCGTCAACGCGGCGTCGCAGTCCACAGTGGACTGGACGGTTCCCGGCCGGGCCGACGCGTACGCCGACCGGATCCTCGACGTGCTCGCCCAGCGCGGCGCCGACGTCCGCGACCGGCTGCTGTTCCGGGTCGTGCGCACGCCGGCCGACCTGGCAGAGTCGGCGGGCGCGCCGGGCGGCTCGATCTACGGGACAGCGGCGCACGGGCTGACCGGGTTGCTGCGACCCGCGAACCGGGGACCGGTGGGGGGCCTGTTCCTGGTGGGCGGCTCCGTGCATCCGGGCGGCGGCCTGCCGATGGTGCTCCTGTCGTCGGCGATCGTGGCCGCGCAGGTGGGCGCCGCATAGCTTTCCGCGCTCAGCGGAGGGCGCGCCGCACGGCCAGCGCCAGCTGTAACAGGCCCACCGCGCTCAGGGCCGCCCAGACCGCGGCTGCCACCGTCGCCGTCGCCGCGACAAGATCCGGCGCGACCATGCCCGCGGTCCCGGCGGACGCCAGCCCGAACAGCGCCAGCAGCACGCGGGTGGGCCGCTCCCCCACCGTGACCGCCCCGATCTCGGACATTCCGGCTACCGTCGCCCGGGCCCGGACGTACTCGTGCAGCCATGTCACCGCCAGGCAGCCGGCGGCCAGCCATGCCGGCGCGCCCACCAGGTACAGGCCGAGCAGCCAGGCCGCCTCGCTCAGCCGGTCGGCCACCGAGTCGTAGACCTGGCCGAGCCGCGACTCCCGCCCCGTGATCACGGCGAGCGCGCCGTCGGCGGTGTCTGCCAGCGCGCCGAGCAGTACGAGCGCGGCGGCCGCAAGTCCACCCGTCGGAGCCGGCGCGACCACGGCCGGAACCGCCGCGGCCACCACGACCCCGGCGGCGGTCACGGCCGACGGCGCGACCCGCCACCCGGCCAGCGTCCGGGCGATCCGGTACGCCACCCGGAGCCACCCGCGGACCAGCGGCGACGCGCGGCGCGGGTCGTACCCGCCGTGCAGCACCGACCAGCGCTCGGCGTAGCCGTCCCAGCCGGATGCGGCCACCGGCTCAGACGGGTGCGCCGGCCTGGATCTGCTGCCAGATCTCGCGCGTGGCCGTCGACCGGTTGAGCGTGATGAAGTGGATGCCCGGCACGCCCTCGGCGAGCAGCCGGTCGCACATCTCGCCGGCCTGCTCGAGGCCGAGCCGGCGCACGGCCGCCGGATCGTCGGCGATCCGCTCGAACTGCTCCGCGAGATGGCGCGGGAACGGGGCGCCCGACAGTTGTTCCGAGCGCTGAATCGTGCCCAGCGTGGTCACCGGCATCACGCCGGCGAGGATCGGCGTGTCGCAGCCGGCGGCCGCGACCCGGTCGCGCAGGCGCAGGTAGTCGTCGCCGTCGAAGAACATCTGGGTGATCGCGAAGTCGGCGCCGGCTCGGCATTTCTCGACGAACTGTGCGGTGTCACTGTCGACGTCGGGCGAGCGCGGGTGCTTGTACGGGAACGCCGCGATGCCGACGGTGAAGTCGCCGGCCTCCTTGATGAGCCGGACCAGGTCGGCCGCGTAGAGCACCCCGTCCGGATGCTTGATCCACTCGCCCTGGGGGTTGCCGGGCGGGTCGCCGCGCACCGCGAGGATGTCGCGCACGCCGGCCGCGGCCAGCCGCCCGATGACGTTGCGCAGCTCGGCCACCGAGTGGTTCACCGCGGTCAGGTGGGCCATCGGCAGCAGCGTGGTCTCGGTGGCCACCCGCTCGGTGACGGCGACCGTGTTGTCCCGGGTGGACCCGCCCGCACCGTAGGTGATCGAGACGAACGACGGCCGCAGCGGCTCCAGGTTCCGGATCGCCTGCCAGAGCTGGCGTTCGCCCTCGGGGTCCTTCGGCGGGAAGAACTCGAACGAGAACGTCGGATCGGTGCCGTGCACGAGGTCGGCGATCGACGGATGCCGGCGGGGCAGGATGGAAGGGAGACCGAGCGCCACGCCACGACTGTAGCGGTCGGCGGTTGCGCCGCGCTCGGCGCTCGGTCCAGCCGTGCGGTGCGGGCCGCTCGTGGCCGGCGGCCGTGCCTCGCCACGTGCCGTCGGCGGGCCGGCCGCGCCGGTTGCGGCGCGCAGGGCGCGCTCGGCCAGCCGGCGCGCGGCGCACGGCGCCGGCTCCCCGCAGACGACGCACCGCGGCCCGCACGGTTCCGGCATGTGGTCGCCCATGACGCGGTCGGCCAGTCGCCGGAGCAGCGCGTTCCGCACGTCGGTCACGATCCGAGCCAACCGCCGGATCGGCCCGGTCGGAGTCGCCACCGGGTGGGCCATCCGAGGGGCCATTCGGGGGGCCACGTGCACTGATCGCTAAAACCGGCAAACCGTCGTACGGGTGCGGTATGAGTGTCGGTGGCGCGGCCCGTCCGGGGCGGCGCCCGGCCGGGCGGCCGGCACACGGGGAGGTGACCATGGCGGAGGAAGCCGTTCCGGCCGGGGATCCGCTGGGTGTCCGGTTGGCTCAGATTCGCATCGGCCAGGGCCGCACCCAGCTACGGGTCGCCGAACTGCTCTGCGCGGCGTCCGGGCTGCCAACCGTCAGCCGGCACGAGATCTCCCGGTGGGAGCGGGAGCAGCGGGTGCCCACCGCGTTCTGGCTGCGCTGGCTGGCCGTCGTCCTCGACGTCCCGCTCGATGATCTGGAGCGGGCCGCGGCGGTCACCCGGGCGCTGCGCGAGCACCGGCCAATGGCGCCCGCACACCGGCCGGTCCTGGACCGGCCGCGAACGGCCGCTCTGGCCCGGCCCCGACCGCCCGCCCGCGCCGAACCGCGCCACACCGAACCGCGCCACGCCGAACCGCCACAAGCCGAACCGCCACAAGCCGAGCCGCGGCACGCCGAGCCGCGCGAAGCGGCCAGCACCGGACGCCGTGCGGCCGTGGCGCGCCGCCGGTGGAGCACCGCCGAGCTGCGTCGACTCGACGATCTCATCGGCGGCGCCGGGCTCGCCGGCCTCGTCAACGCGACGCTGCGCGCCGAGACCGGCCGGGTCACGTCCGCGCGCCGGGCCGATCCGCGCCGGCTCGCCGCCCTTGCCGAGTTGGCGCAGCTCGCCGGCTGGGTCAACGGCGACGCCGGCGACATCCGGGCGGCCCGGTCCGCGCACCGGCTCGGGCTGCGGGCGGCGCGCCGGGCCGGCGATCCGGCGCTCGTCGGGCACCTGCTCGGGAGCGCTGCCCGGGTCAGCGCCGACCCGGTCCGGGCGCTCGCCCTGGCCCGCGCCGGCGCCGACGAGGTGGCCCGCGCCGGTTCGGCCACCGCGCGGGCGCTGGCACTGCAACGCGTCGCCCACGCCGCCGCCCTCCTCGGCGACGCCCGCCGGTGCGAGCGGGCGATCACGGCCGCCGAGAGGGTCTACGGCCGCCGCCGGCCCGACCTCGACCCGCCCTGGACGTACTGGCTCACCGACGACGAGTTCGCCGCGATGACCGGCCGCTGCTTCGCGATCCTGCGCCGGCCGCGGCTGGCCGTCCCGCTGCTCAGCCATGCGCTGGCCGGCATCCGCCAGCCCCGGCCCGCGGCGCTCTACCGCGGCTGGCTCGCCGAGGCGCACCTGGACGCGGGCGCCCCGGACGCCGCCGCTCCGCTGGCCGCCCGCGCCCTGCTCGACGCGGTGCGGGCCGGCTCGGTGCGGGCCGCCGCGCGGGCCCGTGCCGTGCATGCGCGGCTCGCCGCGGCACCCCGCACCGCCGTCGACGAATACCTACGCGTCGCGGCCGGTGCGCTCGGCTACCTGGCCGACGTCACCGGGCCCGCGGTACTGGTCGGCGCGCGCTCCGGCCCCGGTGCGGCGGCGCTGCCCGGTTCGGGCTAGCGTCGGCCATCGTGACCACGCCGCCCTCGATCCCGCCGGCCGGGGCCGTGCTCGACCGGGCCGACCTGCGCGGCCGCGTCCATGCCACGCTCGCCGCGTTCCTCACCCGGCAGGGCGAGCGGCTCGCCGCGATCGACCCGGCGGCGCTGGCGCCCGTGCTCGAGGCGGCCCGCGTCCTGCTGCTCGGCAGCGGCAAGCGGCTGCGGCCGGCGTTCGCTTACTGGGGCTACCGCGGTGCCGGCGGCGCCGACAGTCCCCATCGCGCCGACGTGATCGCCGCCGTGTCGTCGCTGGAACTGGTGCAGGCGAGCGCGCTGATCCACGACGACGTGATGGACGGCTCGGACACCCGGCGCGGCGAGCCGGCGGCACACCGTCGCTTCGCGGCACTGCACCGCGCCGACGGCTGGCGCGGCGATCCCGAGGCGTTCGGCACCGCGGCGGCGATCCTGCTCGGCGACCTGTGCCTGGTGTGGTCCGACGAAATGCTGCACGGCAGCGGCGTCGAGCCGGCCGCACTGGCCCGGGCCCGGACGGTGTTCGACGAGATGCGCAGCGAGGTGACCGTCGGCCAGTACCTCGACGTGCGGGCGCAGGCGGCCGGCGACTCGTCGGTGCGCCGGGCCACTCTGGTGGCGCGGTACAAGTCGGCGAAGTACACGGTCGAGCGTCCGCTGCTGCTCGGCGCGGCGCTGGCCGGCGCCGGCGACGACGTCCGCGCCGCCTACTCCGGCTACGGGCTGCCCCTCGGCGAGGCGTTCCAGCTCCGCGACGACGTCCTGGGCGTCTTCGGCGACCCGGCCGTCACCGGCAAACCGGCCGGCGACGACCTGCGCGAGGGCAAGCGCACCTACCTGGTCGCCGCCACCCTGGAGGCCGTCGACCCGGCCACCGCCGCCGGCGTCGAGCGCCGCCTCGGCGACCCGGACCTCGACGCCGACGGGATCGCCGCGCTGCGCGCCGTCATCACCGGGAGCGGGGCGCTGGCCCGCACCGAACAGCGCATCGCCGACCTGACCGGAACGGCGCTGGACGAACTGACCAAGGCCGACCTCGATCCCGACGCCGTCGAGGTGCTCCGGGCACTCGCGACGGCCGCCACGAACCGAACGGTCTAGGCGTCGGGCGGGTCGACGCCGCGGCGGCCCCACCACACCCACAGCGAGAGCGACGAGAGCACCAACGCGAACCCGAACACCAGGTCTTCCACCGGCGCGTACACGAGGCGGGGGCCGAGGATCGCGTCCGGGTGGTAGCGCACGACACCCCGCCCGGTCAGGATCCCGTTGGACAGCAACTGGAATCCGACGACGATCGGGTACGTCGCCCAGAACAGACGGCGCGTGAGCAGCCGGGTGCGCAGCACGAACAGATCGAGCCCGATGGCGGCCAGTGCTCCGACCGCCGCGGCCGCCGTATACGTCATTTCTCGTCGCCGGCCCGCCAGCGGAGCACCCGCCGCACCGCCTCGAACCCGAGGATCGCGCAGACCGGCACCACGAGGAAGAACAGCAACTCCTCGACGGGCAGCCCGAACGGCAGCACGATTCCGGTGGTCTGCGCGGGATCGAAGTCCCAGTGCCCGGCGGCGATCGCGGCCAGATCCCACACCACGAACACGGCCGCGACCGGCAGCACGGTGAGCAGGAGCCGGCGCCAGCGCCGCAGCACGCCGACCCGCAGCACGGGCTCCAACCACAGCGCCCCGCCCAGGCAGCCGGCGAGCACGGCCAGATAGATCAGATGCCGCAAGACAGGCTCAGAAGCCGAGCGCCTGCGCGCGCCGCTTGACCTCGGTGGCCCCGACTCCGCTGAGCGCCACGGCGGGCGTACCCGGAAGGGAGTCGTCTTCCGTGTAGAGCCACCGCAGGGCCTCTTCGTCGTTGTACCCAGCGTCGTGGAGCAAGGTCAGCACGCCGGGGAGGTGCTTGAGGACGCCCTTTCCGGCGACGAGCTCGGCTGGCACGCGCAGGACGCCGTCGCGGCGGACGGCGATCAGCTGATGGTCGCGCAGCATCTGGTGGACCCGGGTGACGGGCACCTCCAGGCGCTCCGCGATCTCCGGCACAGTGAGCCACCCCACCGGTTCGACGGGCTGTTCGGTCACCGCACCAGCGTGCCATGCGCCGCGCCGACGACGAAGACGGAGCGCCGTAAGAAACCGTCCGTCCACATCAGACATCGAACGAAGGGACCCCACCGGTGAGTTTGTGGCACACGCTGCGCCGCGAGTATGCCGGCGCTTGGCGCTCCGTGCGCTACGACCTGGCCAGCCGCCGGGCGGCGAAGCTGGCCGTCGCGTTCACCGAGGAGTTCGCGCCGGGCACCCCGCCGATGCCCGCGCCGTCGCGGTTGGTGCCGCTCACCGGCGTCGCATTGTTGCTGGCCGGCGGCGCGGCCGGTGCGTTCGTGGCGATCAACGGCGGCCTGGCCGCCGTTGCGTCGAAGCCTCCGACCGCGACGCCGCCCGCGGCCGCGCCCGCCGCACCGGGAGTCGGGACGACGACGCCGTCCGCAGCGCCGAGCGCGGCACCCGCCCGGCGGCCCGGCGCCTACCGCACGCCGGGGCCCGGACCGATCCCGGCCCCGATCGTCAGCGTTCCGATCACGGACGGTAGCGCCGCACCTACGTCCCCGAGCGTCGAGGCGAGCACGTTGTCGCCGTCCGCCGAGCCGTCAGCCTCGGAGAGTGAGCCGATAGGCGACGGAACGAATACAGAAGGGCCTCGATCCCGCGGCCAGCATCCCCGACGGTGATGAATACGGTGGGTCGGGTCGTACACTCGCCTGCGATGGACACAACGGTCGCCGATGCTCTGCTCGGGACGCTCGTCGACGGGCGGTACCGCGTGCGGTCGCGCGTCGCACGGGGCGGCATGGCGACCGTCTACACCGCGGTCGACGAGCGGCTGGAACGCACCGTCGCCCTGAAGATGATCCACCCGGCGCAGGCCGACGACCCCCGCTTCCTCGGCCGCTTCGTCGACGAGGCGAAGACGATCGCCCGGCTCACCCACCCGAACGTGGTGGCCGTCTACGACCAGGGCACCCAC
>Ga0070664_100001406_pt1 | contig 19218 bp, 15 predicted proteins | sample KBSC73metaG_FD_65863 | JGI IMG/M metagenome (GOLD analysis project Ga0070664, IMG submission 65863) | Corn rhizosphere microbial communities from Kellogg Biological Station, Michigan, USA - KBS C7-3 metaG | ecosystem: Host-associated > Plants > Roots > Rhizosphere > Soil ... | reverse complement strand
GCGCCGGCGCAGCCCGCGCCGTCGCCGCGCCCGCCCGTGACGCCACCGCCGCCGACCCCGCCGTTCGCACCGCAGGCGCCGCCGGCCGCGCCGCAGCCGCCGGCCTACCAGGCCGGGCCGGCGTACCAGGCGCCGCCCGGGCAGCAGGCGCCGCCCGCGTACCAGGCGCCGCCCGCGTACCAGGCGCCGCCCTCGTACCAGGCGCCGGCCGCGCCGCCGACCGGGCAGATGCCGGCCGCGCCGCAGTATCCGCCGCCACCGGGCCAGTACCCGCCGCCGCCCGGCCAGTACCCGCCGCCGCAGCCGCCATACCCGGCCCCGCCGCCGGGCGGCCAGCAGTACCAGCCGCCGCCCACCGGACAGATGCCGGCACAGCCGCCCACCGGACAGTTCACGCCGCCGCCCACCGGACAGTTCCCGGCGCCGGGGCAGCCGCCCGGTCCACCGGCCGAGACCGTGGCCCAGCCCGGACGCCCGGTCAACCTCACCAAGGGCCAGCGGATCTCGCTGCAGAAGAACGACGGCAGCCAGCTCACCCTGGTCCGGATGGGCCTGGGCTGGGACCCGATCAAGAAGCGGGGCCTGTTCGGCAGCCGCGAGCAGGAGATCGACCTCGACGCGTCGGCCGTCATGTTCGCCGACCACCAGCCCGTCGACATCGCGTTCTTCAACCACCTGCGCAGCAACGACGGCTCGGTCATGCACACCGGCGACAACCGCACCGGCGCGGGCGACGGCGACGATGAGTCGATCATGGTGGAGCTGGCCCGGGTGCCGGCCCACGTCAACACGATCTTCTTCGTGGTCACCTCGTACGAGGGGCAGACGTTCCAGCAGATCGAGAACGCGTTCTGCCGGCTCGTCGACGAGTCCACCCGGGGCGAACTGGCGCGCTACACGCTCTCCGGCGGCGCGCCGTACACGGCCATGGTCATGGCCAAGGTCTACCGCGACGGCGGGGCCTGGAAGATGCAGGCCATCGGCGAAGGCGCCCAGGGGCGCACCGCGCTGGACCTGGTACCCCATCTGGTCCGGCTCACCCACTGACGCCGGTCACATCCCACCGACTACCCGTAATCGCAAAGGAGAACGCACGGATGTCTGTTTCGCTGCAAAAGGGGCAGGGCGTCTCGCTGCAGAAGCGCGACGGCTCCCAGCTCACCCTCGTCCGGATGGGCCTGGGCTGGGACCCGATCAAGAAGCGGGGCCTGTTCGGCAGCCGTGAACTGGAAGTCGACCTGGACGCCTCAGCCGTGATGTTCGCCGACCAGCAGCCCGTCGACGTCGCGTTCTTCAACCACCTGGCCAGCAACGACGGCTCGATCCGGCACACCGGTGACAACCGCACCGGCGCGGGCGACGGCGACGACGAGTCCATCATGATCGACCTGCCCCGGGTGCCGGCGCACATCAACACGATCTTCCTGACCGTGACCTCGTACGAGGGCCACACGTTCGAGCAGATCGAGAACGCGTTCTGCCGACTCGTCGACGAGACCAACGGCCAGGAGCTGGCCCGCTACACGCTGTCCGGCGGCTACCCGGCGCAGGCGATGGTGATGGCCAAGCTCGTCCGCCACGGCGGCGGCTGGGGCATGCAGGCCATCGGCGAGGCGGCAGCCGGCCGGACCGCCCTCGACCTCGTCGGGACGCTGCAGCGCCTCGTCTGACGCGCGTAACCCCACGCCCCCGCACCGAAAGGACTTCCCCGATGGTGGCGCTGGTCAAGGGGCAGAACGCCCCGCTGGCCGCCGAACGGATCCGCATCACTGTCGACGTCGCGGCGCCGGCCAACCTCTCCGCCCTGCTGCTCACGGGGGCCGGACGGGTGCGGTCCGACGCCGACTTCGCCCATGCCCAGCAGCCCAGGTCCGACGGGGTGGCGTGGGTGCGGGCGGGTCAGCAGGAACTGGCCCTCGACCTGACTGCGGTGCCGCCGACCGTCGAGCGCGTCATCGCGGTGGTCAGCGTCGACGACCGGGCGTTCGGTGCCGTCCCGGCGCCGACCGCCCGGCTCCTCGACCCCGGCGGGGCGGAACTCGGCACGTTCGAGATCTCCGGCCTGGGTGACGAGCGGGCGCTCATCGCGTGGGAGGTCTACCGCCGCGCCGGTACGTGGAAGTTCCGCGCCGTCGGCCAGGGGTACTCGGGCGGGCTCGCCCAACTGGCGTCGGCGCACGGCGTCACGGCAACGGCGGTCCCGGCGTCGGCTCCGGCTTCTTCGGCGGCCGCTCCGGCCGCCGAACCCGCGCGGTCCTCGCGGGCCCACCGCGGGCTGACCCCGCCGGCGCAGCCGGCCGGCACCGCCTGGCCGTCGTCGGTGCCGCCGGCGACGATCCCGGAGATGACGATCCGGCCGCCGTCGGTGCCGATCGACGGGACGCCGGTGGGGCCGGCCGGCGGCTTCGGCATCCGCGCCGAGGAGCGGATGTACGACGTCCTGTGGAAGATCTTCGAGGACGCGGCGCGCGCCACCGCCGCGCTGCGCTCGGCCACCGAGTACGCCGAGCAGCGGCGCGACAAGGAGATGTCGGCGCTGCTCGACGACCCGCGCATGCGCAACTCCCCGGAGACCGACGCGGCCCGGGCGGCGGCCGAGCGCAAGCACGACGAACTGGTGGCCCGGGCCACCGCCGACTTCAAGCGCGACATCAGTTCCCTGGTGGCCGAGCTGAACCAGCTGTCGGTGCAGCTGCCCGCGCCCATGGCGGCGTGGACCAGCCCGTCCTGGCAGACCTGGACGCCGCCGGACGAGGCGGCCGTGGCGATCCGCATCGGCGACCTGCAGGTGGCCGAGGCGCCCGAGCTGCGGGTGCCGATGGTGGTGCGGATGCCCACCCGCACACCGCTGTGGATCGACTCGTCCGAGGGCCGGCGCACCGAGGCGACGGCGCTCGCCCGCGGCCTCGTGGTGCGGATGCTCGCGTCGTTCCCGCCCGGGCAGCTGAAGGTGCACGTGGCCGACCTGGTCGGCGGCGGGGCGGCGGCCCAGGCGCTGCAGCCGCTCGGCGGCGGCGTGGTGTTCCCCGCGGCGACCACGCCGCAGCAGCTGTCCGAGATGCTGGGCCGGCTCGCCGAGCGGGTCGACCTGATGCAGATGGCCGCCCGGGCCGACGCGCTGGACACCCTCGACGGCACCTTCGACAAGGCCCGCCAACTGCTCGTGCTGCATGACTTCCCGTACGGCTTCGACGACCGGGCCGTGGCCCAGCTGCGGTTTCTCATCGAGGAGGGCCCGTCGGCCGGGGTACACATCGTGTTCGTGGCCGATCCGTCCGACGCGTCGACCCTCGGGCCGCTGGTGTCGACGCTGTGGCGCTCGATGCTGCGCCTGTCGGCCGTGCCCGACGACCACATCGGAGACCCCTGGGTCGGCCTGACCTGGACCTACACCCCGGACGGCGGCACCGGCGTCCCCGCCCTCGACGCCGTCCTGGCAAGGCTGGCCGCCCGCACCGCGTAGTTCCACTTTCCCGCGATCTTGGAATTTTGGGCTCGAAAACGAGCCCCAAACTTCCAAGATCGCGAACGCGCGGTGGGCGGCCGGGGATTCGCCCGGTTTGTTCCGCCCGCCCGTCCGGCTCTTTCCGCGATCTTGGACGTCTACTGCTGGTGGGGCGGTAGTTGACGTCCAAGATCGCGGGGGTGGGCTGGTCGCCCGTTCGGGGGGTGCCCTCGTGGGCAGTTTGGGGGAACCTTAGCCGCCCCTGAAGACTTGCGCGGAGCGCTCGCCTGGGCAGCGCGATGTCCGGTAAGACCGACTGCGGTGACGGGATACGACAGGGACACGGCGGCGGAATGGACGCGGACGGGCCGAGACGGGCCTCCGCGCGGACCGTTCGTTCCCACACAGGAGCAGAGGCCGATCTGGGGAGCCGAGTCCCCCGCGCATCGGCCACGACACGGTCGTAGCGACGACGGACGTCGCGGGAGCCATGCGGCCCGGGACGGCGACGCCGGCTACCCCTCCGGCGGTCGTACCGGCCGGCGCCGGGCGGACGGGTCCGGTTTGCCGGACCACGAGCCGCGGACGCCGTCGAGCGGGCTGCCGCTCGGGTACGGCGAGCCGATCCGGTACCAGGAGCCGCCGCGCCGTGGGCAGACCGGTGAGTTCCCCCGGCCGCCGCGCCGTGGCCAGACCGGTGAGTTCCCCCGGCCGCCGCACCAGACGGGCGAATTCCCCCGGCCGCACCAGACCGGCGAATTCCCCCGGCCGCACCAGACCGGCGAATTCCCCCGGCCGCGCGGGTACAGCCAGGCGCCGGCCAGCCCGGCGCCGGCCGGCCCTCGCCAGCCGATCTACCAGGATCCGCCCGGCTACCGCGACCCCGGCGGCTACCAGCCCACCGGCTTCGCCGGATCGCCGGCGTACCCGGGGTCGCCGGCATTCCCCGGCTCGCCCGTGTACCCGGGCCGTCGCGCCGGCGGGTGGCGCGGCCGGCCGCGCGACGGCTGGGGCCGCGGCCGCTCCACCGACACCGGGCAGCAGGTCCCCGTGTCGCCGGCGCCACGCATCCCGACCTCGCCCGCTCCGGCCGGGCGCCGCCCGGTGTCGCCGGGCACGCCGCCCAGCTCCCCCGCACCCGGTTACCCGACCTCCGGCTACCCCGCGCCCAGTTCCCCCGCGGTCGGTTACCCGGTGCCCAGTTCTCCGGCGGTCGGCTACCCCGGCCGCCCGCCGACGTCGGGCTTCCCGGCACCGGGCTCGCCGGCGGCGATGAAGGCCGGCTACGGCCCGCGCGGCGCGCTGGCCACCGAGACCGATCCCGGCACCCGCCGCGCTCCGCTCTACGAAACCGACGCCGGCACCCGCCGCGCCCAGATGTACGAGACCGACGCCGGCACCCGCCGCGCCCAGATGTACGAAACCGACGCCGGCACCCGCCGCCCCCCGGCGTACTACACCGATCCGGGCACCCGCCGCGCCCCGTCCTACGACGCCGACCCGCGTCGGGAGCAGGGCTGGGACCAAGCCGGCTCCGCGCGTCGGGATGGAACGCACGCGGACGACGCGCGGACCGAGCGCCGCGCCGCGGCGCCCGCCGACGTTCCCACGCCGCCGCCCTCCACGGCGGGCCGGACCACGGCCCGCCGGATCGTCCTGCTGTTCTGGCTGGCCGGCCTCGCCGTGCCCGTGACGATGTGGTGGCAGCACACGACCGCACTTGTCGACACCGGCTCGATCCTGATCGCGGCCGGCCGGCTCGTCGGGCTGGTGGCCGGGTACACGCTGCTCACCCAGATCGTGCTGATGGCCCGCCTGCCCGGCCTGCACAAGATCGCCGGGTCGGAGCGGATGCTGCGGTGGCACCGGGACATCGGCGCGCTCGTCGTGGTCACCGTGGTCGGGCACGCCCTGCTCCTGATCGAGGGGTACGCCGCGTACAGCGGCAAGGGCGCGGTCGCCGAAGGGCTGCGACTCTTCAACGACCAGGCCGACATGGTCGGCGCGTTCGCGGCCGCCGGCATCCTCACCACGATGGCGCTGCTGAGCGTGCGGGCGATGCGCCGCATGCTGTCCTACGAACTGTGGATGTGGCTGCACCGCAGCGCCTACGTCGTGGTGTACCTCGGGTACGCGCACCAGTTCAGCGCCGGGCAGGACATCGGCTCCGGCAGCGGCAAGATCTACTGGGCCGGGCTGCACGTCGTGGTGATCCTGGCCGTGCTGTGGGGCCGGGTCGGCGTGCCGCTGCTGATCAACATGTACCACCGGCTGCGCGTCGCCGAGGTGGTCGACGAGGGCGGCGGCACCGTGTCGATCTACCTGTCCGGGAACCGGCTGAACCAGCTCGGCGCCCGGTCCGGCCAGTACCTGCGGTGGCGGTTCCTGCAGGCCGGGTTCATCAGCCAGGCGCACCCGTTCTCGCTGTCCGCGCCGCCGAACGAGCACTGGCTGCGGATCACCGTGAAGGCCGTCGGGCGGTACACCGCGCGGCTGAAGAGCCTGCGGCCGGAGACCCGGGTGTGGATCTCCGCGCCCGAGGGCGAGCACACGACGGCCGAGCGCACCACGACAAAGGCCGTCCTGATCTCCGCCGGCAGCGGCATCGCACCGGCCCGGGCGATGCTGCCCGACCTGCCGAAGGGAACCGTCCTCATCTACCGGGCGAGCAGCCCCCAGGACCTGGCACTGCGCTCGGAACTCGAGGAGGTCGCCCGCGTCCGCGGCGCCAAGCTGCACTTCGTGACCGGCTCGCGCAACGACCCGGGACCGCGCCGGATGCTGACCTCGTGGGGCCTGGCCGAACTGGCCCCGGACATCGTCAACAGCGACATCTACCTGTGCGGGCCGCCGCAGTTCGCCAAGGCCGTGCGGGCCGCGCTGGTGCCGCTGCACGTGCCGCGCCGCCAGATCCACGTCAGCGCGTTCGAACTGTAAGGGGCGGGTTTCCATGCGTCGGGCAGTCTTCGCCATCCTCGGCACGGCCGCGGCGACGTCGCTGCTGGTCGGTTTGAAGGCAAACGCCGACCCGCAGCAGCCCACCGGGGTCGCCCAGCAGGATCCGGCGCCGGGGCCCGCCAGCGCGCCGCCGTCGAGCGCGGGCGGCGCACCGGCCGGTCAGCAGCCGGCGCAGCCCGCCCAGCCCGCCGCGCCCCCGCCGGCGGCGGGTGGCACCCGCAAGATCGAGGGCGACACCGTCGGGACGCCGTACGGCGCGGTCACAGTCACGATCACCGTCAGCGGTGACAAGATCACCGATATCACGGCCGTGCTGCCGACCGCCGGTGAGAGCGGACCGCGCTCCGCCGACGCCGGGCCGAAACTTCGCAAGCAGGCGTTGGCCAGGCAGAGCGCCGCCATCGACACGGTCAGCGGCGCCACCTATACGAGCCAGGCGTACAAAGAGTCCCTCCAGTCGGCCCTCGACCAGCGCTGAGCCAGGTATCTTTGCCGGCCATGCGACGGGTCGAGCAGATCATGGGCACGGCGATCAGCCTGGACATCGCCGACCCGCTCCCCGACGACGTCGTGACCGGGCTCGCCGACGACGTGTTCGCCTGGATGCGCGAGGTCGACGAGCGGTTCAGTACCTACAAGGAGACCAGCGAGATCAGCCGGATCGCCGCGGGCACGCTGCCCGCGGCCGAGGCGTCCCCCGACGTCACCGACGTGCTGGCCGCCTGCGCCGACCTGTGGCGGGAGACCGACGGGTACTTCGACATCCAGGCGGCCGGCGGGCTGGACCCGTCCGGGTACGTCAAGGGCTGGGCGGTGCAGGTCGCGTCCGACCGGTTGCTGGCCGCCGGATCGGCCAACCACTGCGTCAACGCCGGCGGTGACGTGCGGGTGCGCGGCCACCCGCGGCCCGGTGAACCCTGGCGGGTCGGCGTGCGCCACCCGTTCGACCCGACGGCCGTCTGCTTCGTGCTGGCCGGCACCGACCTGGCGGTGGCGACCTCCGGCACCTACGAGCGGGGACCGCACGTGGTCGACCCGCGCCGGGGCGTTCCCGCGGTCGGGCTGAGTTCCGTGACCGTCACCGGGCCGGACCTCGGCCGGGCCGACGCCTACGCGACCGCAGCGGTGGCCATGGGCGAGGCGGGCATCGACTGGTTGGCCACGCTCCACGGGTACGAGTCCGCGGTGGTCACCGACGACGGACGGTCGTACCGGTCGGATCTCCTCCCCCAGGCGTGATTATTGTTGCGCTTTCGCGCCGCACAATTAACGCGCAACGAACATCGTGAATGGGAAGATGGGACCGGTCTGGTCATGGGGGTCGCCGCAGTGAAGCTGCACAGCGTGCCGCTCGCCCAACTGGCGTGGAGCCCGGGCGACCGGACCGACCTGTCCGTCGTCCAGGTGTACGCGGTGCTGGCCGGCGCCAGCTTCCTCATCGTCCTGTGCACTGGTCTGCTGGCGTTCTGGCTGCACCGCCGGGCGCGGCGGGCGCGGCGCCTGGAGCGCACGCCCGTGCCCAGGCCGCGCACCCCGGTCGCCGGGCCGGCCCCCGCCGAGGAGCCACCGCCGTTGGTGGCCGTGCCGTTCGAACCCGTCATCGAGCTCGACCGGCCCAACGGATCCAACGGGAACGGCAAGCGCACCAGCAGGAGGGCGAGCAACGGCCACGACGCCAGCGGCGAGTACGCGCTGCTGCGGGCCGCCGCCGCCCGCGCCGCCACCGTCGCCGCGCAGGCCCGGCACTCCAGCGTCGAGGCGGCCAGCACGCTCGACACGGCCGAGCGCGTCTACGCGGAGGCCCGCCAGGCGCATGCCGAAACGCAGGAGCGCGAGCTCGAGACCGCGGAGCTGCGGGCGCGCCACCAGTACCACGTCGCGCTCGCCCGGGCGAAGGCCGCCCAGCAGGCCGAGTACGTCGCCGACACCGCCGTGCGCGCGCTCGGCGCCGAGGCGGCCGCCGCCGCAGCCGAGTTGGCGGCCGCTCAGAGTAACGGCAACGGCAGGGCGCGTCGGCCGCGGACGGCCAAGGGGCGCTGACCCTGCCGTTACGATGCGTGGATGGTGCAGGAATCGACGGCGGAGATTTTCGTTCCAGCGGGTGCCACGCTCGGTGAGGGCCCCGCCTGGGACGCCGCCGCCGGTTGCCTCGCGTGGGTCGACATCCTCGAGCAGCGGGTGCATCTCACCGAGCCGGACGGCTCGGCGCGGGCCAGCTTCGAGTTCGACAGCCACATCGGCGCCGTGCTGCCCGGCGCGCCGGAGTATCTGGTCGTCCGCCGGGACGGGTTCGCCACCCTCGACCCGGCCACCGGCGCGGTGAAGGAACTGCTCAGCGTGCTCGGTGACCGGCCCGACATGCGCTTCAACGACGCCAAGGCCGGCCCCGGCGGCCGGGTGTTCGCCGGCACGATGCGCTACGACGAGGGCCGCGACGAGGCCCGGCTGTTCCGGCTCGACCCCGGTCCGGTCGCGACAGTCGTGCACGGGCCGGTGTCGCTGTCCAACGGGCTCGGCTGGAGCCCGGACAACCGGCGCATGTACTACATCGACTCGCCGACGCAGGCCGTGACCGTCTTCGACTACGACGTCGACACGGCGACCCCGCGCAACCCGCGGACGCTGGCCACCGTCGACGCGCAGGCCGGCACCCCCGACGGGCTGTGCGTCGACGACGACGGCTGCCTCTGGGTGGCGCTGCACTCGGGCTGGGCGGTGCACCGGTACACGCCCGACGGCCGGCTCGACGCGGTGATCCGGCTGCCCGTCGCGAGCGTCACCAGTTGCGCGTTCGGCCCCGGCAACCGGCTGTACATCACCACCGCCGGGCGGGACGGTGGCGACCAGCCGCTGGCAGGGGGGCTGTTCGTGGCCGAGCCCGGCGTCGGCGGTCCGCCGGCCATCCCCTGGACGGTGTGATCGTATGCGGGTGCTGCTCGTCGAGGACGACGTCCGGGTCGCCGCCGCGGTGGCGTCCGGGCTGCGCAAGCGCGGCTACGAGGTCGACTGCGCCGGCTCCATCGCCGAGGCACTCGACGCCGCACCCGCCGACATCGTGCTGCTCGACCTCGGCCTGCCCGACGGCGACGGGATGGACCTGTGCCGCTCCCTGCGCTCCCGCCAGCCGGAGGTCGGCATCATCGCGGTGACCGCGCGGGGCGAGGAGCGCGACCGCGTCAACGGCCTGCTCACCGGCGCCGACGACTACGTGGTCAAGCCGTTCTCGATGGCCGAACTGCATGCCCGGATGGCCGCGGTGCTGCGCCGGGCGGTGCGGGCCACCCCGGCCGCCCAGCAGGTCGAGATCGGCGGGCTGACGATCGACTTCACCGCCCGTCGCGTTCATCGCGGCGGCAGCGAGGTGCCGCTGACCCGCAAGGAGTTCGACATCCTCGCCGCGCTGGCCCGCCGCCCCGGCATCGCCGTGGCCCGCGACCGGATCATCATCGAGGTGTGGCAGACGTCGTGGGTCGGCCCGCACGTGCTCGACGTGCACATGGCGGCGTTGCGCGGCAAGCTCGGCGACCCGGGGCTGTTGCAGACGGTGCGCGGGGTCGGCTACCGGCTGCGCACCGAGCCGGTCTGAGATGCGTCGACGGCTTGCCATCAGTTACGTGCTGCTGCTGGTGCTCGTGCTGGCGGCGCTCGAAGTGCCGCTCGCGATCGCCCTGACCACCCGGGACAGCCAGCGGATGGCGCTGGACCGGCTGGCCGACGCGGTCAGCTTCGCCACCGTCGCCGAGGTCGCGATCACCGGCGGCGACCAGGCCGAGGCCACCGACGCGGCGCCGGCGAGCAACTGGGCCGCGCTGCGCAACCAGCTGGTCCGCTACGAGCAGCTGTACGGGATCGCCGCGCTCGTCGTCGACCGGGAGAAGCACACGCTGGCCGCGTCGCGGGAAGGGCTGACCCTGACCACCGCGGACGCCCGCCGGCAGCGCGACAGTGCGCTCGCCGGCGACCAGCCGGACGCCTCCCGGACGGTCTGGCCGTGGGCCGACGCGCCGATGGTGGTGGCCGCGCCGATCGGCAGCGGCGGCGAGACGCTCGGCGCGGTGATCACGATCTCGCCGACGGACCGGCTGCGCGGCCATACCGGCCGGTTGTGGCTGACCCTGACCGGCGGCGGCCTGCTGGCGCTCGCCGTGTTCGTGCTGGCCGCGCTGGCGCTGGCCCGCTGGACGCTGCGGCCGATCGCCGAGCTGGACGCCGCCGTGCACGACATCGCCGGCGGCGACTACGACGCCCGGGTGCCCGCCGCGGGCGGCCCGCCGGAGCTGCGCCGGTTGGCGACCGCGTTCAACGAGATGGTCGGCACGGTCTCGGACGTGCTGGAGCGGCAGCGGGCGTTCGTGTCGCACGCGAGCCACCAGTTGCGCAACCCGCTCACCGCGCTGCGGCTGCGGGTGGAGGACCTGAGCGAGGCGGTTCCCGGCGAGGAGGGCCGCACCGCCCTGCAGGAGACCGACCGGCTGAGCGAGGTCCTGGACAGCCTGCTCGCCCTGGCCAGCGCCGAGCGGGGCAACTTCGGTCTGGAGACCGTCGACGCCGACGCGGTGGCGGCCGACCGGATCACCGCCTGGCAGCCACTCGCCGAGCAGCGTGGGGTGACCCTGCGACGGGTGCCGGCGGCGCGGCCGATGAAGGCGCGGGCCGTGACGACGGCCGTCGACCAGGCCCTCGACGTGCTGATCGACAACGCCCTCAAGTACGGCGCGACGTCGGTGACGGTGTCGGTGCGGCCCGCCGACGGCGACCGGATCGCGGTGCACGTCGTCGACGACGGGCCGGGCCTCAGCGAGGAGCAGCGCAAACAGGCGACGGAGCGGTTCTGGCGGGCGCCGACGTCGCAGAACACGATCGGCACCGGGCTCGGCCTGCCGATCGTCGCGGTGCTCGTGGAGACGTCGGGCGGCACGCTGGACCTGCGCCCCGCGGAGCCGACCGGCCTGGAGGCCGTGCTGTTCTTCCCCGCGGACGGCTGACGTTCCTTTCCGCGATCTTGGACGGCTGTCGGCGCCCTGGCACCGACAGCCGTCCAAGATCGCGGAAATCAGGGCTTGATCTCGCGGAAGTACCTCTCGGCGCCCGGGTGCAGGGCCAGGGGGTGGGTGTAGATGGCCTCCCGCGGGTTCAGCCGGGCCGCCACCGGATGCGCCTTCGCGAGCTCCGGCTGCTCGTCGAACAGCAGCCGGGTCAGCGCGTACCCGGTCTGCTCGGGCATGTCGGCCGACACCACGAGGTAGTTCGGGATGCCGATCGTGCTCACCGGCGGCAGCCCGTACGTCGACTCCGGCACGGTGTGCTCGGCGTAGTACTGCCCGAACTTGGCCCGCAGGTCGCCGGCGTACTGGCCGATCGGCACGAGCCGCAGCGGGACCCGGGCCGCCAGTTCCCGCACCCTGCCGACGGGTAGGCCGCCGGAGAAGAAGAACGCGTCGATCGTGCCGGCTTCGAGGGCGGCCGCCGAGTCGTCCAGGCCGAGCAGCTGCTCCTGGATCCCGGTCACCTGGCCGACGCCGAGCAACCGGCGCGTCGTGCCGACGGTGCCCGACTCCTGCGCCCCGATCGAGACGCGCTTGCCGACCAGATCGGCGAGCTTGGAGATCGTGCTGTCCTTGCGCACCACCAGGTGCAGGTAATCGTCGTACAGCCGGGCCAGCGCGACCACCTTCGCCCCGGCCGCGACGGTGTCGGCCGCCGTGTCGGCCTGGGCGAACCCGATCTCGGCCTCGCCGGTCGACACGAGCCGCAGGTTCTGCCGCGACGCGGCGGTCTCCAGCACCGTCGGCTTGAGCTCCGGGATCCGCCGGCGCACCGCGTCGGCGATCCCCCGCCCGTAGATGTAGTAGACGCCGCCCGGACTGCCGGTGGCGATGCGCAACTGGCCGGCCGGCACCCCCGCGTCGGACGACGGGCAGCCCGCGACGCCGGCACCGACCGTCGACAGGACGATCGCGGCAAGCAGTACACGGACCCTCACGCGGCGGATGTTACCTCCGTCACCACAGCGCAAGTTTCGCTCAAGGGCCGGCGCCGGCACCGCACGGCGGCTTCGCCGTTGGGCACGGTGGTCTCAGCACGCACAACACCGGGACAGGAGCAGTCGGATGCAGGGGGGCTGGCCGCCACAGGACACACCGGATTCCATCCTGCCCAGCTCGGCCGTGGCGGCCGGATTCGAGATCGGAATGCTGTTGCGGTGCGCTCGTACCGGCTCGGGGCGGCACGAGCGCATCGCCATGGAGTTCAGCCAGGCGGGTGCGGCGGCCCGGTTGGCGACCCTGCTCGGCGCGTTGGGAATCCCGGCGCAACGGGTGGACTACGCGGCCGGCGGCCGGCACCGCTACACGGTCCACCGGGTGATCTGCCCGGGTCTGTCCGAATGGCCGCTGGAACGCGCGTGGCACCTCGGGTACCAGCGGCTGTGTGGCGGCGGTGAATACCGGTCGGCGCGGCAGCGCCGGCACCGCGCCGATCTCGCTGAGGCGGCCTGGCGGGCCGCCGTGCTGAGCGGCGGCGTGCGCGGCGGCGGCGGTCGCCGCACCGGCCCGCTCGCCGTGCGGGCGAGCGACACGGACATCGCCGTGATCCTCGTGCGCGCCGCGCGGATCCTGGAGGCGCCGGCCCGCCTGCTGTCCGTCGCCGGTCGGCACGTCGTCGAGGTGACGCCCGGTGCGGCGGAACTGGCGCTGCGCCGGCTCGCTGTCGCGCCGGTGCCCGTCGAGGCGGTAGCAAGCTGACCCGGGGAGTTTCCGCCCCGTGTGCCTGGGTACCCGCGAAGGCATCGGCCGGTGACGGCGTTGAGGCGCAGGGACACCTGGGGGATTGCGATGACGCGGGGTTCGGGCCGGTGAACATGCGGCTATCGCTGTTCCTGCCCCGGGACTCCGCCAGCGTACCGATGGCGCGACGCATCCTCTCGACCACGCTGCGCACCGCCGGCGTGACCGACGAGTGCCGGGCCGACATCCTGCTGGCGCTCGCCGAAGCGTGCGCGAACGCGGTGGCACACGCCAAGGCCACGGAGAGCTACGGCGTCACCGTCGAGATCGACGATTCGGAGTGCCAGATCGAGGTCGTCGACGACGGGCCCGGGTTCGACTACGACACCGCTCCGGCGCTCCATGAGGCGCCGGTGCTGACCGAGTCCGGTCGCGGCCTCTACATCATCCGGTCGCTGGCCGACGACTTCGATCTGCTTCCGAACACGCCGAGCGGCACGCTCGTGCGCTTCGCGAAGCGCCTCGACCGGCCCGGCTGAGGGCCGCAGAGGGCCGCAGGGCCGCAGAGGGCCGCTTGGGCCGCTGAGGGCTGAGGGCCGCCCTTCTTTCTCGCGAAACCGCCGTTGCCGGTGTTGCCTCTGGGGCGTCTGACAGGTATCTTCATGGTCACTACCATCGTCCGAACGGATGATATGTAGCTGACCGAATGGTGCAGTCGATCGGTACGAGTGTCTAGATGGCGCCGGGGTGGCGCCGGAGCATGGAAGGGCAGATCGATGACCACACTGGCTCGGCGCGAATCGGCGACGGAAGACGCCGCGGTTCCGCGGCAGGCCACGAGTGTCGAGGCGCGCGCCGCCAGCGGAACGCGCACCGCGACCGCCGAGGCCCGCACCGCCGCGACCACCAGGGCGCAGCAGGATGCCGACGCGCTCGCGCTGCTCACGCTGCTGGCTGACCTTCCCAAGAGCAGCCCCGACCGGGCCCGCGCCCGCGAGCGCCTCGTCGAGATGTACCTCCCGCTGGCCGAGCACCTGGCCCGCCGGTTCCGGCACCGCGGCGAGCTGCTCGACGACCTCGTCCAGGTCGCCAGCCTCGCGCTGCTCAAGTCGATCGACGGCTTCGACCCCAACCGGGGCGCCGCGTTCACCAGCTACGCCATCCCGATGATCGTCGGCGAGCTCAAGCGCCACTTCCGGGACAAGGGCTGGGACGTGCGGGTGCCGCGCCGCCTGCAGGAACTCCGGCTGGAGATCAGCAAGGTCTCCGGCGACCTGGCCCAGAAGCTGGGCCGCTCCCCCACGGTCGCCGACCTCGCCGGCCACCTCCAGGTCACCGATGAAGAGATCATCGAGGCGCTCGACTGCTCGCAGGCGTACCGGGCGCTGTCGCTGCACGCACCGGTCTCCGGCGACGAGAGCGGCGGCGAACTGATGGACCTGCTCGGCGGCGCCGACCCCGAGATGGAGAGTGTGGAGAACCGGGCCGACCTGCGTCCCCTGCTGGCCCGACTGCCCGAGCGCGAGCAGAAGATCATCGCGATGCGGTTCTTCGGGAACATGACCCAGTCGCAGATCGCCGCCGAGATCGGCATCTCGCAGATGCACGTCTCCCGGTTGCTCGCCCACGCCCTGACCGTGCTGCGCGAGGGGCTCAGCCCGGTAACCGGCTAGGCACGTCGTCGCCGGTCATATCGCCGCCTCTCACATCGTCGCCTCTCACATCGTCGCCTCTCACATCGTCGCCTTTCGGTGCGGCGCGCGCCTCCAGCGTGCGCCGCACCGTCGCGATGTCCCTGGGTGAGGTCCTTGCCGCGAGCAGGTACATCGCCCCGGTCGGCAGGAAGAAGCCCTGGAACGCCGCGAGGCCGACGGCGTAGTTCAGCGGCGGCGGCAAACTTCTTGCGAGGGCCGAGAACACGGCGCCGACCAGGCCGTTGCCGGCCGCCCGGCCCACGCTGTTCACGAGGTTGCCGAGGCTGTAGACGGTGCCGCGGTGCTCGGGCGGGTTCACATCGGCGATCAGCGCGAACCAGTTCGGCGAGTTCGCCGACGTCAGCGCGAGGCCGGCCAGCGCGGCGAGGAAGCTCACCCCGGTCAGCGGTTCGGTGACGATGCTGCGGGCCACCGCCAGCGCGACTGCGCCCGAGCCGGCGTCGACGGGCACGTCGACCCGCAACGGGACGAAGAACAGCGCAACGTAGAACGGGATGCCCCCGAGGATCCCGGCGGCCGCCACCAGTGCGCGCCCGCGCGGGGTGCGCCGCTGCATCCGGTCGCCGACCAGGCCGCCGATGATCGACATGACGCCGCCGAGCTGGAACAGCGTGGCGAACGTCGCCCCGATGGCGATGGCGACGGCCGTCTCGTAGCCCTGCTCCTCGGCCTTCGCCTGGAACAGCCGAGGCAGCCAGACCAGCGATCCGAACGTCACCTGCGCGGTCAGCCCCTGCATGATCAGCCACACGTTGGTACGCCGGCCCAGGATCGCGGGCAGGTCGGAGCGGCCGATGCGGTGCTCGTACTCCCCACCCTTGGCGAAGAGCTCGGCGAGCTGCGGTTCGCTCTCCCCCCGTCGGATGTCGGTGGTGAACAGGTAGGCGAGCGCCGCCGCCGCGCCCACGACGGCGAGGATCTTGAACGGGCGGTGCCAGTCGGCGGCGCCGAGCAGGCCGCCGATCAGCGTCCCGGCGAGCGTCCCCACGCCCTGCGACAGCCCGAAGAAGCTCATGACCAGGCCGCGGCGGCGCGGCGAGATCAGGTCGCTCACCACCGAAAACCCCACCGAGCCGACGGCGCCGAGGCCGATCGCGCCGATCAGCTGCGCCGCGGTGAAGGTCGCGAAATCCGACGCGAAACCGCTGCCTCCCGTGCCGACCGCCCACAGCAGGGTGCCGATCACGAGCAACGGCCGGCGGCGGAACCGGTCGCCGGCGTACGCCCATGCGACGGCCGCGACCGCCGTGACCAGATATGTGGCGGCGGTCACGGCGGCGACGGCACCCTCGGGGACGCCGAACGCGTCGCCGATCGGGTCGTAGAGCGGCGGCACCAGGCCGATCGCGACGTTGTCCAGCGAGGCGAGGATCACGAACACGACGACCGTGTATGCGCGGTGCACGGTGACCCTCGTCATGCGCACAGGTTAATCACGCGAAATTTGTCGCACCCCCAGAGGAGTATGGACGCGACGTAGGAGGTGTCATGCGTTTCGGTCCTTACCGGCAGGTGCTCGGTCTGCCGGGGATGCGCTCGCTCATGCTGGTCGCGATCTTCGCCCGGATTCCGGTGGTCGCGGTCGGGATCACGCTGACCCTGCACGTGGTCCTCGACCTGCACCGCGGCTACGGCGCCGCCGGCGTGCTCGGCGCCACGTTCACGCTCGCGTCGGCGGTCGGCGCGCCACTGCTCGGCCGGCTGACCGACAGGCGGTCGTTGCGCGCGGCGCTGGCCGTCAGCATCGCCGCCGAGGCGGCGTTCTGGTCGGTCGCGCCGCTGCTGCCGTACGCGGCGCTGCTGATCGCGGCCGCGCTGCTCGGGCTGCTCACGATGCCGGTGTTCTCGGTGGTCCGGCAGTCGATCGCGGCGCTGGTGCCGGCGGCGTCCCGGCGGCCCGCCTACGCGATCGACTCGATGACCGTCGAGCTGTCCTTCATGATCGGCCCGGCCGCCGCCGTGCTCCTGGTCACCCAGCTCTCCGCGACCGTGACGATGTACATCATCGGCGCCGCGATCGTGCTCGCGGGCATCGGGCTCTACATCCAGAACCCGCCGGTGCGCACGGCCGACGAGGAGGAGCAGGCCGGCGAGCGGGTGCCCCGGCGCGGGTGGCTGCGGCCGGCGTTCCTCGCCATCCTGGTGCTCACCGCCGCGACGACGGCGGTGCTGGCCGCGTCCGACATCGCGATCGTCGCGCAGTTGCGCGCGGCCGGGCAGGTCGGCTGGGTCGGCCTGGTCATGGCGGCGTGGGGTGCGTACTCGATGATCGGCGGGTTCGTTTTCGGCGCGCTGAAGCGCACGCCGCCCACCGCTGTGCTGGTGGCACTGCTCGGCCTGTTCACGATGCCGATAGCCCTCGTCGACGGCGCGGGCTGGCTGATACTCGCGCTGATCCCGGCCGGCGCACTGTGCGCCCCGTCGCTGGCGTCCTCCGCCGATGCGGTGAGCCGGCTGGTCCCGGCCAGCGCCCGGGGTGAGGCGATGGGCCTGTACGGCTCGGCGCTGACGCTCGGCCTGGCCGGCGGCGCCCCGCTGGCCGGCGTGGTCATCGACGCCGGCGGCCCGTCGTGGGGGTTCGCCGTGGTCGGCGGCGTCACGCTGGCGATCGCACTGGCCGTCGCCCTCACCGTGCTCCCGTTCACCCGGACCGGAGCCGGCACCGGCGACGCGGAGCCCGCACCGGCGGGCTTGGCCGAGCCGGCGCAAACGGCCGAGCCGGCGCAAACGGCCGAGCCGGCGCAGCAGGTCACGCTCGCCGATCACGCCCGCACGGAGCCCGTGACTCCGGTGGCGTCCCCGCACTAGCAGCTGACGTTCGAGGTCTTGGAACCCTCTGGCACCTATGACGACCACGGAAGTCCAAGATCTCGGCGGATTTCCAATATCTCGGTTAGTCGAGCGCCTCGGCGGAGGGGCGGAAGCTCTGGAAGATCAGCTGCAGGTCGGACCACGCGTCGGCCCATTCGGAGTCCGGTGCCTGCCACCAGATGCCGTAGGCCTTGTGCGACGACACGATGAAGCCCCGGTTGTTCACGTGCGTCCGGCCACCACTGCCCCCGTACGTGAACTCCCAGTCGGCGGCCTTCCGCCAGAACGGCACCGCCTGGATGTGGATCTCGCTGTAGTTCGGGAAGTCACCCCGGCCGACCCGGTAGGTGGCCTTGCCGCGCCAGTCGGCGACCGGGTCCGGCTGCGGCTCGTTGGTCTGATCGATGCCGAGCACCCGCCCGTCCCCGCGGAAGTAGACCATCGTGCCCTCGCGTGACACCCGCCAGTTGGCCGGCACGTATAGCGAGAAACCGGTCGAATCCGTGTACTCGCGCCATCCGGCCGGCAGGCCGGGCCGCTGATTGCCGGGGGCCACGGTGGCGTCGCCGCCGCCCGCAGGCGGAGCGGTCGTCGGCTCGGCGGGTGCCGTCGTGCCGCCGGTTGGCGGCTCGTTGGTCTGGGTGGTCTGGGTCTGGGTCGCCGCTGGGCCATCGGTGGGTGACGAGCCGCCGCGCGATCCGCCCGCGTCGGAGTCGCGGGTGGCGAGCCAGGTGCCGCCGGCCAGCACGACGATCAACGCGAGCGCGACGGCCACCATGCGACGGCGGCGGCTCGCCGGGTCTGCGCCGAGCGCTGGCGCGGCCACCACCCGCGCGACGGCGCGCACCTGGTGGGGGCGAGCCGGGGTGGTCGCGTCGGCCGGGCCGCCAGCGGATCCGCCGGGCACGGTGGCGACAGGTGTCGGGGCCTGGTCCGGAGCGGCGGCCTCGGCGTCCGACTCGTCGGCGGTGCGGGCGATCTCGGTCTCGGGCGATGGTTCCTGCCCGGACGTGTCGACCGACTCGACGGTCTCGGGCGCGTCCGCGTCCCGTTCGTCCTCGGCCGGCTCGCGCTGGGCCGGCACCGACTTGGCCGTCGACTTGTCGGTCGAGGCCCGCGACACGGGCCACGCCGGCAACGGACCGGTGATCACGGGCCACGCCGGTGGCGCATCGGGCGCGTCGGCGCTCGCCGCCTCGGCAGGTGACGCCTCCATCTGCGCAGACGCGGTCGACGCCTCCGCTGGCGCGCCGGAAGCCGACACGGGCCACTGCGGCGGCGGTGATACCGGGGCGGTCGCCGTGGTGGCCGAGGCGGGCGTCCGACGAGCCGAGCTGACGGCGTCGGGCACGGTGTCCGGTTCGCTGCCGCTGGACGCCGGCGCCGAACGTTCGGCCGCCGGCGCCGGCGCACCGGCACCCGTCGCCGGCCGCATCGGCCGGACGGGCGTGCGGCTGCCCGCGCCGGGCGGCCGCGGCTTGGTCCCGGGCGCTGTGGCGTCGGCCGGCGAGGGCGAAGATGCCGGGGACACCGGACGGGCGACCGGCGGCCGGACACTCGCCGC
>Ga0070664_100001404_pt1 | contig 19225 bp, 14 predicted proteins | sample KBSC73metaG_FD_65863 | JGI IMG/M metagenome (GOLD analysis project Ga0070664, IMG submission 65863) | Corn rhizosphere microbial communities from Kellogg Biological Station, Michigan, USA - KBS C7-3 metaG | ecosystem: Host-associated > Plants > Roots > Rhizosphere > Soil ... | reverse complement strand
AGGATGTTGGTCGTGTCGACCTGCAAGAATTCCTGCTGCGGATGCTTGCGGCCACCTTGCGGCGGAACGGAAGCCGTCGTTCCTTCCATCAGCTTGAGCAGCGCCTGCTGGACGCCCTCGCCTGAGACATCGCGAGTGATGGACGGGTTGTCGGACTTGCGGCTGATCTTGTCGATCTCGTCGATGTAGACGATGCCGCGCTGTGCCTTCTCGACATTGTAGTCGGACGCCTGGAGCAGCTTCAGGATGATGTTCTCGACATCCTCACCGACATAGCCCGCTTCGGTCAGCGTCGTCGCGTCGGCCATGGTGAACGGCACGTCGAGGATGCGCGCCAGCGTTTGCGCCAGCAGCGTCTTGCCGCAGCCCGTGGGACCGATCAGCAGGATGTTTGACTTTGCAAGCTCTACCTCGTTGCCCGTCTTCGAGCCGTGGCTGAGCCGCTTGTAGTGGTTGTGCACGGCGACCGAGAGAACACGCTTTGCGCGATCTTGGCCGATGACATAGTCGTCGAGGACCTTGCAGATCTCGGCGGGGGTCGGAACGCCGTCGCGGGTCTTAACCAGCGCGGACTTCGATTCCTCGCGGATGATGTCGTTACACAGCTCGACGCATTCATCGCAGATGAAGACGGTCGGCCCGGCGATCAGCTTGCGCACCTCGTGCTGCGATTTCCCGCAGAAGGAGCAGTAGAGGGTGCTCTTGCCGTCGCTGCCTGAAAGCTTGGTCATTCGTGTCCTTGTTCACCCGGTCGCGAACGACCGCTCTCTTCCGAAAGCTATGCTAGCCTTCTTTATCTCACAATCAATCTAGCTTGGCGGTTAACGCCCGCCCCGGTTGATTGCTCCTGTCCCGAATATGGATGGTGCATGCTCTAGCGGCAAGTACCGGAATTCATTGGACACAAGATCCAAGATCAGCCGCACGAGGCCCAGGGCACGTGTCGAAATGGCGCAGAAATTGGCGCGCTTCAGCGCAAATTGCTTCTACGCGTTGCGGTCTCGGCGAGCCTTGTCCAAGTCCACGGCACCCTCCCTGCCGAGGCCAAGCGCCTCTGCGATATGCGAAGCGAGTTCGGCCATTCGAAAAGGCTTTCGGACGAGCATTTTCGACTGGAGGTCGGTGCCGAATTCCTCGATGTCCGCGTATCCCGTCGCGAACAGGATTGGAACATCAGGTCGGACTCGTTTGACTTCACGCGCAAGTTCGACCCCGTTCATGACGGGCATCATTACGTCCGTGATCACCAAGTCGAAGCGCTGATCGCGGATCAACTCGATCGCTTCCGGCGCCCGATCGACTGCGACAACCGAATAGCCAAGTTCCTCGATGATCGCTGCGGCAGCGATGCGGACATCGTCATCGTCGTCAACGACGAGAATGCGTGCGCCCGATTGGCCGTTGGGTTTGGGCGCAGCGGTCGCAACACGGTCCACGGTCTGTGACGTGCGTGGCAGGTACATAGTGACGGTCGTGCCCTCGCCCTCGCGGCTTTCGATGCGAGCCGTCCCGCCCGACTGGTGCGCGAAACCGTAGAGCTGGGATAGGCCCAGACCCGTTCCCTTTCCCGGCTCCTTTGTCGTGAAGAATGGCTCGAAGGCTCGGGCCGCCACGCTCGGCGGCATGCCCTTCCCGGTGTCCGACACCGAAATGCAGACATATTCGCCCTGGTGCAACTCGGACCGGAGATCGGGCGTCACGGCGGGCATGTTGCGCGTCATGATCTTGAGGTGTCCGCCTGAAGGCATGGCATCGCGGCCGTTGATCGCCAGGTTGAGAATCATCATCTCAAGCTGCGTCCGGTCTGCGAGCGCCGACCACAGGTGCGGCTCGAGCTGCGTTTCCAGTCGGATCCGGGGGCCCAGCGATCGCGCGAGCAGGTCGCTCATGTGCGAAACGACATCGTTCGCATCGATAGGCGCTGGAGACAGCCGCTGACGGCGGGAAAAAGCGAGCAACTGCGCGGTGAGCTTGGCGCCGCGTTCGGCGGCCAGCAGCGCGTTTCCGGCGAGCTTGCGCTCCCGCTCGCCGACCAAGCGGCGCATGAGCAGGTCGATCGATCCGATGACGGCCGTCAGGAGATTGTTGAAGTCGTGCGCAATGCCGCCGGTTAGCTGGCCGACGGCCTCCATTTTCTGCGCCTGGATCAGCCGCGCCTCGGCCTTCTCGCGTTCGGCAATTTCCGCCGTGAGTCGATCATTGGCGGTGCCTAGATCTCTCGTGCGCTCGCGGACCTTGGTTTCGAGAGACGCCGCTAACAGTCTCAGCTCTGCGCGTGCGCTTTCAAGCTCATCGAGATGGCGGGCAGCGAGCCTCTGACGCAAGCGGCCACGAACGGCGGACCTGGCGGCACTGACAAGCGATGCCGGATGGAGCGGCCGCTCAAGCAAAGTGGCATTTAGAGATTGCTCAAGACCATCGGTGCTCCTTGTCTCCCGTTGATTGCGCCGAACCAGAATGATGAACGGGAAGTCCGACCAGGTTGGCTGGCGATCGACCGCGGCCCGAAGCTCGGTAAGTCCAACACGCGTAATGGCTTCGTCAGTTATGATCGCACCAGCGTATCCGCCCGTCTCGATTGCCCTCAGCAGCGCATCGCCCGACTGATCGATCTGCGCAGAAATGCCGACGCCGGCCAGCAGCTCGAGTAAGACCGAGGCGTCGCGACCCTCCGGGGCAACGATTAGCATGGCATCGGCCGAGGCCGCGCCGCTGCTCACCGACGATCTTTCAGGAGCTCGCCTCCGACATATGTTGGTGTTCCCGTGAGAATGCCGCGGAAGCCCTGGAGCTTTTCCCCGACTTGGACGCCTTGAGCATCGATGCGCATTTCACGGATCGCATTCTCGTGAGCGCCGGTGCGCTTCTTGATCACGGAAATCGCGCGCCGAAGCTCTCCATCGGCCTCAAAAAAGCGCAGGAGCAGGGCCGTATCGCAAAGGTATGTCATGTCGACCGGGGTATGCATCACACCCACCATCCCGCTCTGCGCCAGGATGACGAACGTCAACACCCCCTGCTGATTCAGATATGTGAGCATCTCGTGCATCTGCAGCAGTAGATATTGCTCTTCGGGCATCGCGTGCTGGTAGCCGGTGAGCGAATCGAGCACGACGACTGACGCTCCTTCATCCTCAACGGCTCTGCTCACCGCGCTAGAAAGCTCGCCCGGCGAAAGCTCTGCAGGATCGACTTGGCGGAACACGAGTTGCTTCGAAGCGAGCACGTCCGAGAAATCCCAGCCAAGGCCCAGCGCTCGATGCAGGAAGATTCGCTCGGTTTCGTCGAAGCTGACGAACAAGGCCTTCTCTCCGCGCTTGAGGGCCGTCTGGACGTATCGCATCGCGATGGTCGACTTGCCGCACCCGGACGGGCCGACGATCAAGGTCGACGTACCGTAATCCAGACCGCCGCCAACAAGCGTATCGAGTTGCTGGACACCGCTTAAAGCCTGCGTTCGGGACCCGCCGGTGTCAGGGTGCGAACCCGCCACGAGCCTCGGGAAAACATCCAGGCCCCCGGTGCGGATGATGTAGTCATGGAAACCGCCGTAGAATGCACGGCCACGCATCTTGAAGACCCGCAACCGGCGGCGCTCCGCACCATATGTCAAAGCGATCTGCTCTAGTCGGATGACACCATGCGCCAGGCTGTGAAGGCCCAGATCCTCTTCCGACTGTGTGAGGTCGTCGAGGAACAGCACCGTGCATTGCCGACTGGCAAAGAAGTGTTTGAGAGCAAGGACTTGCCTCCTGAACTTCAATGCGCCTTGCGAAAGCAGCCGGATTTCAGAAAGGCTATCGAAAACAACGCGAGCCGGGCCAACCCGTTCGACTTCGGCCATGACCAGGCGCAGCGTCTCGCCGAGTTCGAGATCGGAAGCATAGAGTATTGATTGCTCACGATTCGGATCGAGGCTGAGTTCCGGAGGAACCAGCTCGAAGATCTCGATCCCGTCCATCGACCAGCCATGGGTGCCGGCCACCTGGATGAGCTCATCGCGGCCCTCGCTCAGCGTGATGTAGAGGCAAGGCTCGTTCTTGGCTTTGCCCTCGAGCAGGAACTGAAGCCCGAGCGTGGTCTTGCCGGCGCCGGGCTCGCCCTCGATCAAGTGAACGCGGTTGGCCGCGAAACCACCACGAAGGATGTAATCGAGAGTCCGCGATCCCGAAGTGACTGGGCCCGCATCCTGCAACACCTCACGCTCAACAGAAATATCCGCCATCCGACTCCCTCTCGCGGGTCGCCGTAGCGGCTGCCACCCGATCATGTGCGGCCCTGCCTATGGCAAACGGCAGGGCGCTAAATTGCAGTGAACAAGGCTAAACGCGTGATAGCCGGAACGAGATAATGTTCGATCGCTCTATGCGTTCCGTTCCGTAAGCGGACCAAGTCGAGCGCCGGCCAAAGGTGCGAGTAAAGCGACTTCCTTCCGGCAATCTGAAAGCGTTGGCGGCAAGGAATTGCCGCTCTCGGCGTCGACGAAACGCCCGGCATGGATACCGATCGTGAAACCAAAGCGGTGAAAGCAGCGATCCTAGGACGGAATCACGTCTCCGGCGCCTGTGCCGCTGTCCTCGCCCTGCTCGGGCCGCTTGTCGAACACTTCGTCGATCAGGCCGAATTCCTTGGCTTCGTCAGCCTCGAGAAATTTGTCACGGTCCATCGCCTTCTCAATCTCCTCGATCGCCTGGCCGGTGTACTTGGCGTAGAGAGTGTTGAGACGCGAGCGCATGCGCAGGATCTCGCGCGCCTGGATCTCGATGTCCGCCGCCATGCCCTGGGCGCCGCCCGAAGGCTGGTGGACCATGATGCGGCTGTTGGCGAGCGCGATACGCATACCGGGCTCTCCAGCGGCAAGAAGGAAGCTGCCCATCGACGCGGCCTGACCGATGCAAACGGTGGCCACCTTCGGGCGGATGTATGCCATCGTGTCGTGGATCGCGAGACCCGCTGTCACAACGCCCCCGGGCGAGTTGATGTACATGAAGATGTCCTTCTTCGGGTTCTCGGACTCGAGGAAGAGCAGTTGGGCGGTCACGAGCGAAGCCATGTGGTCTTCGATCGCGCCGGTGATGAAGATGATCCGCTCACGAAGCAGGCGCGAGTAGATGTCGAAGCTGCGTTCGCCGCGGTTCGACTGCTCGATGACGATGGGCACGAGCTGCGAGACGATGTCCTGGTGGTCAATCACGTGAAGCGGATCCCTTGATGCTTTGTCCCCGCCTACATCGGGCGGAAAAGCGGAAGGTTCAAGCCATGGTTGAAAACGAAAAGGGCGGCCCGGCACAGCCGAACCGCCCTCTCTACCGAGGCGGGAAGGATCAGTACTTCACGCCGATCCGCGCGTAATAATAGCGGCCCGGCGTACGATAGGTTGTCGGATCGAAGTTGTTGATGTCGCAGCCGACGCAACCTGGCGTATGCGCGTCGAAGATATTGTTGACGCCTACGGCGAGGCCGATGTTCTTGAGCGACATGAACGTCGGGTTCCAGCGCAACTGCGCATCGGTGTAGAAGATCGAACCGAGGTGGTTGGGAGCACCAGCTCCGATTTCCGTCACACCACCGATGTACTGGCCGGAAAGCGTCGCCCCAAACTCATCATAATCCCAGTCGATCGCACCCAGCGCCTTGAATTTTGGATAGGCCTGTGCGGGCGATCCGGTCTCATGTCCACGCCGCTTTTGCGTCTGCGTGCCGGTATCCGTCGGCGTGATCACATCAAATTTGTGCAGGAACGTGTTGTTCCAGGTGAATCCGAACCGGCCCCAGTCGGTCTTGGCCGTGTGATACGCGAGGTTGACGTCCGTGCCGGTGGTCCGGATTCCAGCGATGTTCTGCAACGTCCCGATGATTTGCGTAATGGCTCCCGATGTCGAGCGCCTCACATTGCCGCAGGCCAAGGCATCATTCTGATATACGCAGCTGTTGAGCGTCGTTTGCGCCGGGATCGACTGGATCGCGCCATCGATACTGATTTTGTACCAGTTAACTTCTGCCGAAAAGCCCGGGAGGAACGTGGGGCTGAACACCCCGCCAAGGGTCCAGCTCTTCGATGTCTCCGGCTGAAGATCCTCGTTGCCACCCGTTATAACCGACGTCTGGTCGGTCGGCAGCGCATCGGCTCCGACGCCACCCTGCGCCGTACAATTTGCAAGCACGGCCGGATCGTTCGTGATGTTATTGTCTTGGCCGCTGTTGATCGAGCAAGGATCGTCGATCGCCGAGTCGAAGCGAGACAGCGATCCGAACAGTTCGCCGATCGATGGAGCACGGAAGCCCTGCGACCAGTTGGCGCGAAAACGCAGACCCTTGGCCGGCATCCAGTTCACGCCGGCCTCGAACGTCGAATCCGACCCCGACGTCGAATAGTCGAAGACTCGCACCGCGCCGTTGAATTCGAGCAGCTCGGCCATGGTGACCCCGCTCAGAACGGGCGCATTGAGTTCGAGATAGGCTTCCTTGACGTTGTAACTGCCCTTGGTCGGCTGCGACGGAATGTCGGCGCCGAGCCCTGCGGCAATGACAGGATCCGGATCATAGCGACCACTGAGGTCGCGATATTCAACGCCTGCCGCGAGTCCGAGGTCGCCACCCGGAAGGTGGAACAGCTTACCGGAAATGTTGGCAGTGAAATCCCAAGTCTCCTGCTCGCTCGAATCGTGCTCGATGAAGCTGATGAAGTCGAGCATGTCCTGGGTGATCGCGCCCACGGAGCCGAACATATTGAAGGGCACGCACGGCGCCGTGCAGGCCGCAACGGGCCCGAGCGCCTGTTGGAGCTTGGCAGCATTGATGTTGCCGGTGAAGGTCTGCTTGGCCTTGTTCTTACCGTAAATGCCATTCACGTCCCAGAACCAATCGCCGGCCCCAAGCGCGAAACTACCGTCCAGCGTCGCGACCCCGTAATAAGTGTCGACGGTTTGACTGTACTGGCGAGTCCCGATTTCGGTCACACGCCTGTAGATGGCATCGTAGTTACCACCGGCTACGAGATCGACACCGAAGGGATTGAACGGGTTGCTGGCCGATACCGTAATGGTGTCGAGGAGGTTGCCGTTGCCGACGTCGGGTCCGATGCCGAGGGGCAATGGCGCCGCCTCATTCTTCGACTTGCGCTTGTTGTAGATGGCCTTGGCCGAGAAATTGATGGAGTCGGACAGCTCGTACTTGAGATTGCCGAACACACCCATCCGCTCGACTGGCACTTCGAGGAAGTTGAACGGCGCGAAGTTGAATCGAGCGGCGTTGTCGAAGTCCCTGAAGTCGTTGGGGAACGTTGGTTTACCGAGCGTCGGCACGTTCAGGGTCTTGGATCCCCCGAAAATAGCGCCGTCGAAGCGACCGAACTCAGAGAAACGCGAACAGCCACCCGTAGGGGTATCGCACGTCGTCCCGTAAGGCTCGGGATTCTTTGAAATATCGCGATCGCCCGCCGATACGCCTTTGGACTTCACATAGTTTCCGCCAACGACGACCTGCAGCGGCCCTTCGGTACCGTTGCCCCAGCTCAACTGATAGTTCTGCGTGAAGCCGTCGCCCTCATCGAGATAGCTGCCCAGCTGTGCCGAGGCGTCGAAGCCGGCCTGGCGCTGCTTGGTTATGATGTTGACGACGCCGGCGATCGCGTCCGAGCCATAGATTGCGGACGCGCTGTCGAGGAGCACCTCGACCCGATCGATCGCGCTTGCAGGAATCGAGTTGAGATCGGTGGATCCAGGAACGCCTGATGCCGAGGCGCCGTTGACGTAACGAAGGCCGTCTACGAGCACGAGTACTCGTCGCGATCCCAGATAGCGCAAGTCGATCTCTGCAGAGCCGGCACCGACGCCGCTCCCATCCGGAGGGCTACCGATATTGCCGGACGTATTGTTGCCCGCGTTCAATCCGCCGCCTGAGGAAGGCAGTCGCTGAAGAACGTCATTAACATTGCTCAGGCCCGTCTTGAGGATGTCGGTCTGATCGATGAAGGTAACCGGCGCATCTTGCGACAGCGGATCCCGACGGATGCGTGAGCCGGTGACGACGATGTCACCCCCGCGGGTCGTCTCGTCCGACGGTGACGCCTGGTTCTGCGCCACGTCAGCCGGTGGCTCAATACTCTGCGCGGCTGCCGCCGTCGCTGCTGTCATCGCAAACAATGCCGTACCGGCGCGGAGTGCGAACGGAATGCGCGTCATCGAATAGCCCCCTGCTTTGGCGGTCGAACGTACCGCCCATGTAACGAGGCTAACCTATGTCATCGGCATGAAACAGCGTCCGGTCACACAATGGCAACAGTTTCCAGAGCGGTGATGTAATTTGTCTACACCGGCTCCGGCTGGGCTGGTGCCGGAAGGGCAAGATATGCCAAGCGCCTCATCTCGCGCCGCCCGCGTGTGACGGTGTCGAGGATGAGCCCGGCGAAAAAGCAAAGCACTGCGATCACGGTCATTCCCGTGACCAGAATCGCTGTTGGGAAGCGGGGAACCAGCCCGGTCTGAAGATATGTCAGAACGAGCGGGATCGCGAGAAGGATCGCCGCGACGAGCAAAAGAGCTCCAATACCTCCGAAGAAAAGGACTGGACGTTCGACGCGGTAGAGCGTGACGATCGTCTTGAGGATTTTCCATCCATCCGAATAGGTCGACAGCTTGGAGTGAGAGCCCTCGGGCCGCGCCCCATAGCGCGTCTCGATCTCGTCGACCGGCATCCGAAGCTCGAGCGCATGAACGCTCATCTCCGTCTCGATCTCGAATCCTTGAGAAAGCACCGGGAAGCTTTTCACGAATCTCCGCGAAAAGGCGCGATATCCCGAGAAAATGTCCGTAAAGCTTCGGCCGAACAGGCCGGAGAGCAGGCTGGTGAACAGCTTGTTCCCCAGGACATGGCCTCCGCGGTAGGCGTCTTCGGCCTCGTGACGGCGGGTACCGACCACCATGTCCAGCTGATCCGCGAGCACTTTTTGGACCATTTCCGGAGCACTCTCCGGATCGTAGGTCAGGTCACCGTCGGCCATGACGTAAACGTCGGCCTCGATATCGGCGAACATCCGGCGGACAACGCGGCCCTTGCCCTGCTGGTACTCCGATCGAACGAGTGCCCCCGCGGCTGCCGCAACTTCACGCGTCCGGTCGCGACTATTGTTGTCATAAACGTAGATTGTCGCTTCGGGCAGGACCCGGCGAAAGCCCTCGACCGTTGCGGCGATCGCAGCTTCTTCATTGTAGCACGGCAGAAGTACGGCAATCCGCGGTTGCTGCGTTGCGGCCATAATCCCCCCGGACACTTGCATTCGAGACATTCAGGCCCCGCCCTTCCCCTACGCGCTGTAGTGAGAAAGGCAGGGCCTATACAAGCTCAGTCAAAACAACTGGTTACTTAGCCTTCTTGACGGGTGCCTTCTTGACGGGTGCCTTCTTAGCGGCGGGCTTCTTTTCCGCTGCAGCGGCCGCAGCCTTGTTCGCCGGCTCGCTTTTCTTGGGCGTGGCTGGCTCGGGAGCTTTCACCTCCGGCTCCACGACGTCTACCTTCTTCACAGCAGGCTTCGCCGCCTTGGCTGGCTTCTCGGCCGGCACGTTTTCGGCCTTGGCCTTTGCAGGCTTCTTGGTCTTCGCCTTCGCTTCCGGAACGTCATGACCGCAGCCCGGACCGTGGACATGCCCTTCCTCGGATTCGAGGTCAGCTTCGAGTTCCTCCCGCGTGGCTGCGCGGTCGGTGATGTCGGCCTTCGAGAAGAGGAAGTCGACGACCTTGTCCTCATAAAGCGGGGCTCGCAGTTGTGCAGCCGCCATCGGCTCCTGCTGGACGTACTGCAGGAAGCGCTCGCGATCCTTGCCCTGATACTGAGCGGCCGCCTGGCCGATCAGCTGGTTCATCTCACGCTGGTTGACTTCGACGCCATTGGCAGCGCCGATTTCCGACAGCAGCAGACCGAGGCGCACCCGGCGCTCGGCAATCGTGCGATACTCGGCCGAATCCTTCTCCAGCTCGGCAAGCGCAGCCTTGGGGTCTTCCTCATGGCTCGCTTCATGGCGAAGCTGTTGCATGATGTTCTGGAACTCGGCGTCAACCATGGACTCCGGCACCGGGAAGGAATGGCGAGCCGCCAGCTCGTCCAGCAGCCGCCGCTTCATATGCGTCCGGGTGAGGCCGTTCAGCTCCTGCTCCGCCTGGTCGCGCAAGATGCCGCGAAGCTGCTCGATATCCTTAAGGCCGAGCTGCTCCGCGAAGGCGTCATCCGCCTTCGCTTCACCGGCCTGCTTCACCGATTTGACGGTCACATCGAACGCGGCCGCCTTGCCCTTGAGGTTCTCGACCGGATAATCCTCCGGAAAGGTCACCTGTACGTCACGCTTGTCGCCAGTCTTGGCGCCGACAAGCTGTTCTTCGAAGCCCGGGATCAGCTGGCCCGCGCCAAGCTCAACCTGCATGTCGGTTCCGGTACCGCCATCGAACGGAGTGCCGTCGACGCTGCCGGCGAAATCGATGACAACCGCGTCACCGTTGGCTGCAACATGGCCCTTCTTCGCGTCGGTCCAGGTCTTGTTGGCGCTCGCCAGACGGTTGATTTGGTCGTCGACGACGGAGTCGTCGAGCGCGACGGTCAAACGCTCCAGCTTCAGGCCCTCGATGTTCGCCGGCGGGACGTCGGGAAGAGCCTCGAGGCGGACGTTGACCTGTACGTCCTTGCCCGGCTCGTAATCCTGCTCGAGCGCCACCTGCGGCTGCATCGCGGGACGAAGCTTCTGATCCTCGAGAAGCTTTTGGACGCTGTCCTGCACGACGCTGTTGAGTGCGTCCTGCTGAAGCGATTCGCCGTGCATCTTCCGAATGAGGTTCGGCGGCACCTTGCCTGGACGGAAGCCCGGCATCCGCACCTGCGGCGCAAGCCGCTTGACCTCCTGGTCGACCCGCGCGTCGATGTCCTCCGCGGGGATCGTCAGCATGAATGCCCGCTTCAGGCCCTCTTTTTCCGTTTCAACCGTCTTGATCACAGCAGAATCCCGTCAAAAAAATCGTTTCGTCCAGCGCGGCTACGCGCGGATCACAGTGCTCGCCTGTCCCTCGGACAAGCTGTGCGCTGTGATGGTGCGCGCGGAGGGAATCGAACCCCCACGTCTTTCGACACTGGAACCTAAATCCAGCGCGTCTACCAGTTCCGCCACGCGCGCGCGGACATTGCAGGACACTCGCTAGTCGCTGGGACAGGCGAGCACCGCGACGGCGCTATAGCAAGGATCACCGCAGGGGCAACCGCTTAGGCGTCAGCCGCGTTCTCTCGTTCGAAAGGATTCATGATGACACAGCAACAACCACAGTCGCCGCCCGAGACGCCCCAGCCCACTTCGCCCGGCCAGCCCACGCCCGCACCTCAGGAGACGCCTCCCCCGCAGCCGCCCATCGATGTCCCGGCGCCAGGAACCACCCCTCCGACCACTCCCGTATCGCCGACCGCCTAGGGCTAGCCGTTCAACCTGGCATTATTCGCCATCGTCTCGAAGTCCGGCAGGGCATTGGCGTAGTAGTGAGAGCGCGCGGCATCATACATCATGAGATAAAGACGACCGTCAATGATCGCGCCGACCGCCCTTCCCTTGCGCCAGAGTTCGTCGCCGTCGAGATGCTCGTAGTCGAATTGAAACCCCGGATATCCGAGGAACTGTCGCGGAGCGAGATTCAGCGTGTGGAATTCGACGGCTCCTCCGCGGACGCGATAGGCACTCTCTAGAAGCGCGGTGATCTCCGGAGCGGTCATGTTTCCGCGAAACTTCGGCACCTGCCGCTCGTCCGTCTTGCGCTGGCGAACGAGATACTCGCCGCTGGGAAGGCCAGAAACGAAGGTGATGGCGTCGAGGTAGGGACCGTTCAGCGTCCAGTCTTCCACCCAGCGGACGCTATCGAAGAAGAAAAAGCGCCGCTGCCTGTTCCAGGGACGTGGTGGATCGACCACGATTGAGCCGTTGCCGACCTTCGTCGGTTTCACCCGAACGAGAGAATATACGCCGAGGTCGGAGCCTTCACCGACCGTGCTACAAGCTGTCAGGGGAAGGACGGCCGCGGCAAGCGCGAGCTTGTACTTACGCATCACTTCTTTCCTAGCTGATCATCTGGCGGATGAAGGGCGCATCCGGCGCAGTCGGCTTCATCTTGAGGTAGCGTCCGAGCGCCGCTTTGCCCTCGCCGCTTCGACCCTGCTTGATGAGCTCCAGGCCGTGAGAGCGCCACGCTTCGGGCGGTGCGTCGGGGTAGGCCACAGCGACGGCGTAGCTCTGTGCTGCGCGATCCTCGTCGCCGACGCGATTCCTAAGCCGCCAGACTTCTCCTTCGTAATAGCGAAGGGTCCCATCCCAGCCATCAAGGGCCAGCGTGTTGAGGAGATATTGGCTTCCGCCCGGATCGTTGAGCTTCACCTGGTCCTCAAGGAGCATCTGCCTGATCGGCGCGATTGTCTTGAGGTACCGTTCGTGTCCCGCGTCGTAGACCTTCCCAGGGACCGTCACCTCGTTCGCCGAAATGCGAAGGTCGGCCATTCGGGATTCCGGCGAGGGATGCGTATCGAACAGGGAACCCCGCTCGCGATACTTGCGGCGATAGCGCGCACTGGCGTTCATCTCGCCGATCAACTGCTCCCAGACGGTCGCCATCTCCATGGGCGCGTAACCGGCCTCTGCGATCAGCCGCGCTCCCATAGCATCAGCCTCGGCTTCCATTGCGCGGCTGTACTGGAACAGAGACAGGATCGTGGCGAGCTGGGCCAGCTGTACATAGTCGCCCATGTAGATGCCTGCCGCTCCGCCGCCGATGCCTGCCGCCATCGCTCCGATCGCGAAGATATCGCTCTTGCGCTTCATGTCGCGCCAGGAACGGATCAAGTGCCGCCGAAGGAAGTGCCCGGACTCGTGGGCGATCACACCGGCAAGCTGCGCTTCGTTGCGCATCCTGAGCAGCAGGCCCGAGAAGACAACGGCGAACCCTGACGGGAACATCATCGCGTTGAAGTCCGGCACGTGGGCCAGATAGATGCGCATGTCCCTCGCCGCAGGTCCGCCCACGCGGCCGATGATGTGCTGCAGATAAGCGACGATCGATGCGTCTTTGATCAGCAGGTTGGATCCCGAAACTTCCTCCTCGACCCGATCCATGAGACCCCAAAGGCCGATCTCATCTGTCTCGGTGGGCCTGAATCCAGGACCGATCAGGGGAACCATGTTTTTGGGAAGGATGCGCGCCTGTGCCACTCCGGTCGCAAGTGAAGCGGCCGCCGCTCCTCCACCCATCAGAAGCGACCTGCGGCTGAGCTCGCAACGAATGCACATCAGTGCTTCTCCATCGCTTCGCGCACTTCGCGTCCCGGCTTCATCCTCCCGAGAAGGCGCTCAACCATCTGGTCAGCGCCTTCCGGCTTGCGAATGTCACCGAAGGTCACGCCGGGTAATTGGCTTCCGGTCGCCAGGACATTGAACCACACCACTTCGCCGGTCCTCAAATCAACTAGTGACGCATAAGCGAACTGGTTGCTTCCCCCGCTCGGGGCGCAAAAGCCGACGAAACATCCGGCGACGCCAATAACCTGCAGGGCTGTCCGGCCCGTCGAGGCGATGTTGTCCTCGGCGTGAACGAACAACGCATAATCATAACCGGTGCGCCGTCCGAACGAGACGGCGTCCTCGCCGAGCGTATAGTCGAGGCCCTTTCCGAACTTCGTCGGGAGCGCTGCGCCCGAATATTTGTGAAGCGCGATCGACTGAGCCACAGCGTAGTTTAGCCGCTCGAGATCCGCGACTTCATCCGCGCCAATTCCTGGAAGCTCGTTTCGCTTGGAAAGTATCAAGACCTTTCCGCCACGGCCTGCCTGCTCCGTCCGAAGGGCCTGGATGATGTTCTCGCGAGCCTGCTCGGTCCAGTCGGCCCGAGGTTGCGCCATACCACCCGTGGTCAGCGCGTTGACGGCAACGTCGGGCCGCATCACCAAGAGTCGATAGTCACCCTGCGGCGGAGTAAACTGAACATCCGCAAACTGCCGGGTCTGGACACAGCCCGACAGCGCGACGCCGATAATCGATACGAGCGCAATCCCCGACCTGCGCATAATCTCTCCCCAGGCGCGGAACTATACACGCCGCTTGAGCCATTCCAATGGGGTGCGATTCATGAACGCTGGGTGAAAGACTTCTGAAAAGTATAGTTAAAAGAATGACCTAGCGGCTGGGGCAGGTCACCCCTTCTATGCTGAGGCATCTTCCATCGATGGGCTGCGTGATGGGCAGTCCGATCTCTGCGGCAAGCGTCGGCAGAATAACGACGGTCGAGACATGATCCGGCCTGTCCGACCGCACCATGCCACGGCGCCAGAAGATGATCGGGACGCGCCTGTCGTAATCCCAGACGCTTCCGTGGGTCGCCACATATCCAGGTCCCGGCTCAGCGATTGGGGAAACGTAGCGCCTTAGAACAACGTAAAGGTCGCCGGATCTGCTTGGGTCGAACGAGGCGCGGATTCGCTGTTCGATCGACCATTTGTCCGGGGAAGCAGTCGGCAGCGCTACGCGAGCGATTTGCCGAGCTGTGAAGACGGCTTCGATCTGCGGCTGCGCCTTGTAGAAGGCGATCGCCTCACGCTCCACCCGAGCGCGATCGGCCGGTCTCAGTGAACGGTCGATCCAAACATCGCCTCCTAGATCGCCGAGGAGCACCGGCCCGCTGAGCTTCAGCTTGGCGGCGATTTCCTTCCCGACCACCGTCGCTGCCAGGTTCGGGTTGGCGCGTTGCGCGTCCGCGATGCCCTTCGCGCGCAGGCGCTCGGGAATGTCCATCCCGCCGTGATCGGCAGTCAGGACGACGGCATAGTCGAGGCGTTCGGAATCGAGGACGCGGAAGAAGCCATCGAGACTGCGATCCAGGGAAAGCAGCTGGAGGCACATCTCGGCGCCGCCTGCTCCAAAACCGTGACCGACATAGTCGGTAGCCGACAAGCCGACCGAAATGACGTCAGGGGTGGAATGTGTGCCGAGCTTCATCTCCTGGATGAGCCCCGCAGCAAGAGCGAGGATCGCTCCATCATATTCCGGAGACACGCGAAAGGCGCGTGCGTCACCGGCAGCGCGAGCGAAGCGCCCGGCACCAACGATAAGCGGCGGGGTCAGCGTGTAGGGCTTAGTCTTCGCCTGACAGAACGGGGGAAGCTCCAACGGCTCGCGAACGACTGCCAGCGCGGTTGCGATCGCCTGGTCGGCCCTGCCCACTGTCGCAGGTGCGACCTTGTTCACGTCAGAGGCGAACTTCTTTCCGTCCCAATACCAACGCTGATCGACATTGTGCCCGCTCATCATGACAGCGGCCCTGTCCTTGCCGGCCACCGCCACATTGAGGCTCTGCGGCCACCTTTGCTTGACGTAATCGCCGAGCGTGGGCCGTTTGAGGTGCATGGAAGAGACCGTGTAGGCCGTCGTCGAGGAACCCGGCACGCGCTCATCCTCTGCGCAGTAGACCGTCCTGTCGGACCGTTGGAGCGACTGGTCGACCCACGTATTGCCGATGATTCCGGTGTGCGCGGGGTGCGAGCCCGTCAGGATTGTCGAATGGCCCGGACACGTCTCCGTTGCCGCATGCGCCTGGTATCCGTTGCGAAAGACGGTTCCATTGGAAAGCCGGGCCAGTCCGCCGGTGAAGTGCGGCCGATATTCATCGAAAAGGTCCGCCGAAAACTGGTCGACGGAAATGACAACGATGAGTTTCGGCGTTCCTGACGGGGGCGCTTCAGCCTGCGCTGCGGGCTGGGCACAGGCGACCGAAGCGAGGGCCGAGGCGATGACGCTGACAAGGATTTTACGCATCGCCGCTGCCTATGCGCGTCAAATCGCTCAGTCCAGTTTCGCCCGAAGCCTCTCGTTGACGACCTGCGGATTGGCCTTGCCCTGCATGGCTTTCATCGTCTGGCCGACGAAGAAGCCGAACAGCTGTTGCTTGCCGCCTTTGTATTCGGCGACCTTGTCCGCATTCGCTGCGAGGATCTTTTCGATCTCGGAGTCGATCGCGCCCGTGTCGCTCGTCTGCTTGAGTCCGCGCTTCTCGACGATGTCCGCCGCGCCTTCGCCAGTTTCGAGCATGATCTCGAGCACCTGCTTGGCGATCGTGCCGGAAATGGTGCCGTCAGCGACGAGTCCGAGGAGCTCGGCTGCCTGTGAGGGCGAAACCGGCGATTCCTCGATGCTCTTGCCGAGGCGGTTGAGCGCCCCGAATAGCTCCGCAACGACCCAGTTCGCGGCCTGCGTCGGCTGCACGCCGGCTTCGAGCAGTGCATCGAACCAACGCGCCGTCTCGACCTCGGCAGTCAAAACGCTGGCGTTGTAAGGCGTTATGCCTGAACCTTCGTAGCGCTTGCGCTTGGAGTCCGGCAGCTCCGGAAGCGACGAGCGGCATTCCTCGAGGAAGGCATCGTCCAGTTCGAGCGGAAGCAGGTCTGGGTCGGGGAAATAGCGATAGTCGTGCGCATCTTCCTTCGAGCGAAGCGTCCGCGTCGTCCCGCGATCGGGATCGAACAGCCGCGTCTCCTGGGCGATCGTTCCGCCCTCCTCCAGCACCTCGACCTGCCGGCGGGCTTCGTACTCGATCACCTGCATCACGAAGCGAACCGAGTTGACGTTCTTCGTCTCGGTCCTCGTCCCGTACTCGGCGCCTGGCTTGCGCACGCTGACGTTGACGTCGGCGCGCATCGAGCCTTCCTCCATGTTACCGTCGCACGAGCCCACATAGCGCAGGATTGCTCTCAGTTTCCGGAGATACGCCCCTGCTTCTGCCGGTGAACGCATGTCAGGGCGCGATACGATCTCCATCAACGCAACCCCGGCGCGATTCAGGTCGACATAGGACATCGTCGGATGCTGGTCGTGCATCAGCTTGCCCGCGTCCTGCTCGACATGGATGCGCTCGATGCCGACGCGCTTGGCGCTGTTCTCATCCTTCTCGTCGAGCAGGATCTCGACCTCGCCCTCACCCACGAGTGGATGGAAGAGCTGGCTGATCTGATAGCCCTGCGGAAGGTCGGCGTAGAAATAGTTCTTGCGGTCGAAGCGACTGGAACGATTGATCTTCGCGTCGAGCGCCATCCCGGTGCGAACCGCCTGACGGATGCATTCACGGTTAGGAACCGGAAGCATTCCCGGCATGGCCGCGTCGATCAGCGAAACCTGCGTGTTGGGCTCGGCGCCGAACGCGGTCGCGGCTCCGGAGAACAACTTGGACGCCGTCGCCGTGATCTGAGCGTGAACCTCGAGGCCGACGACGACCTCCCAGTCACCGGTTTCACCCTTGATGCGGAAGGGTGCGCTTGCGTCAGCCATTACCACCACCTCTTCGGCTTCGCGGTGAAGCCAGCCCGCTCTTCGATCGCCAGCCCGGCGTTGAGCACGCCCTGCTCGTCGAGTTCACGCCCAATGATCTGCAGGCCGAGCGGCAGGCCGTCGCTATCCAGGCCGCCCGGCACGGACATGGCCGGAAGCCCCGCCAGACTGGCAGGAACGGCGAATACGTCATTGAGATACATGGCGATCGGGTCGGAACTCTTGTCGCCCAGAGCGAAGGCGGCTGATGGCGCTGTCGGCGTCAGGATCAGGTCGCACGTCTCGAACGCCTGCTCGAAGTCGCGCTTGATCAGCGAGCGCACCTTCTGCGCCTTGGTGAAATAAGCATCGTAAAAACCTGCCGAGAGCACGTAGGTACCGATCATGATCCGGCGCTTCACCTCGGCGCCGAAGCCGGCGGCGCGCGTCGCAGCGTACATGTCGTCGAGCGTTTTCACGCCCTCTTCACGCAACCCGTACCGAACGCCGTCGTACCGCGCGAGGTTGGAGGACGCCTCCGCCGGAGCGATGATGTAATAAGTCGGCAGGGCGTACTTCGTATGAGGAAGGCTGATCTCGACCGGGGTCGCGCCCGTGTCTTTCAGCCACTCGATGCCCTGGTCCCACAAGGCGTTGATGTCGGCAGGAACTCCGTCAATCCGATATTCCTTGGGAACACCGACTCTTTTGCCCTTGAGATCGCTAGACAATCCAGCGGCCCAATTGGGTACAGGGAGATCCAGCGAGGTTGAATCCTTCGGGTCGAAACCTGCCATGGCCTCAAGCAGGATCGCGCAGTCCCGGACGGTCCGAGCCATCGGCCCAGCCTGATCGAGCGAGCTTGCGAAGGACACGATGCCCCACCGCGAGCAGCGGCCGTAGGTTGGCTTGATCCCGCAAATGCCGGTGAAGGCCGCGGGCTGGCGGATCGAGCCGCCCGTGTCGGTCCCCGTCACGCCCGGAGCGATTCCCGCAGCAACCGCCGCGGCGGATCCACCCGACGACCCGCCGGGAGTCAGAGCCGCATTGCTGCCGTCGGCCGCCTTCCATGGGCTGATGACAGGGCCATAGGCGCTGGTCTCGTTCGACGAGCCCATGGCGAACTCGTCCATGTTGAGCTTGCCGAGCATGCCCGCCCCTGCCTTGCGCAGGTTGGCCGACACCGTGCTCTCGTAGGGAGGCTTGAAGTCCTTGAGGATGCGGCTTCCCGCCGTCGTATCGACACCGCGCGTTGCGAACAGATCCTTGATGCCGAGCGGAATGCCGGCGAGCGATCCGAGTTCGCTGCTCGTGCGCGCCTCGTCTGCAGCCGAGGCGGCCGCAAGCGCGTCTTCCGGGGTCTCCACGGTGTACGCGTTCAGCGTGCGCGCACCGGCGACCGCCGCATTATACTGCTCGGCGATTTCGCGCGCCGTGAACTCGCCCGAACGGAAGCCTTCGCGAAGCTCGGCGATCGAGAGTGACGTCAGATCGCTCATTCGATCACCTTCGGGACGGCAAAGAAGCCATGCTCGGCTACCGGCGCATTGGCGAGGACGTCGTCGCGGCAGTTGCCGTCGGTCACTCTGTCCTCGCGCAGGCGAAGCGTGTTCGGGATGACGGCCGTCAGCGGCTCGACACCATCTGTGTTCACCTCGCCGAGCTGCTCCACCCAGCCGAGGATATTGTTGAGTTCGGGTACCATTCGCTCCAGCTCCTCGTCGCTCATGGCGATGCGGGCCAGCTTGGCGATATGGCGCACCTGTTCAGGGGAAACGGACATGGATTCCTTGTCGATGACGCGTCGCTACGCGATGCTTGGGGGCGATAGCCGCGAGGCTCAGGAGCGGCAAGCCGAGGACGTAATGTCTGTTTGGCTCGAAAGCGGACGCAGAACTATTCCGACGCAACTTCCGGTTTCA
>Ga0070664_100001403_pt1 | contig 19226 bp, 16 predicted proteins | sample KBSC73metaG_FD_65863 | JGI IMG/M metagenome (GOLD analysis project Ga0070664, IMG submission 65863) | Corn rhizosphere microbial communities from Kellogg Biological Station, Michigan, USA - KBS C7-3 metaG | ecosystem: Host-associated > Plants > Roots > Rhizosphere > Soil ... | reverse complement strand
CAGGATGCGGGCGGCGACGGCGGCATTATTGCGATGGATCGTTTTGGGCATATCGCGATCTCGTTTAATGACGAGGGGATGTACCGCGCGTACATCGACGCGGACGGCAAGCCGGTTGTTGAGATATATAAGTAACCAAAACTATCAACTATAAACTTTGAACTATTAACTGTTTAAAAAGTTACTCTGAAAGGCAATTAATAGTTGATAGTGTAAAGTTGATAGTTTTCTTTTTGGAAAGACCTGGGGTTTTATGCTAACAGCGGAGATAATCGCCATAGGTTCCGAACTTCTCACTCCCGAAAAAACCGATACAAACAGCCTTTGGCTAACAGGACGATTAAACGAGATCGGCGTTGACGTGAAGCTCAAGACGATCGTCGGCGACGATGCCGCACGGCTTGAGGAGGCGATTGCGGACGCGGTAAAGCGTTCCGATGTAATTATTACGACGGGCGGGCTTGGACCGACCGAGGACGATATTACGCGGCGGTGTTCTGCAAAAGCGATCGGCAGGGAATTGGTTTATCACGATGAGCTTGAAGCCCACTTACGGGAACGCTTCAAACGCTGGGGCCGCGAAATGCCCGAGATCAACAAACGGCAGGCTTATGTCATAGATGGAGCGGAAATTTTGCCTAATCCGAATGGCTCGGCGGTTGGAATGCTGGCCATGATAGAAGAAAAATTCCTCGTTGTGCTGCCCGGTCCGCCGCGCGAAAACCAGCCGATGTTCGACAATTACGTTTTTGCGAAATTGAAAGAAAAGGCCGGAAACTTGATTGTTAAACGTCGCGTTTTGCGGGTAACCGGCTATGGCGAATCGGCTGTGGACGAACTGATAGCTCCGATCTATACCTCTTATAAAGACCTGGACACATCGATTCTATTTACAAAAAGCGATATCGAGGTGCATCTGGCGGCACGCTCGGATTCGGACGAGAAGGCGGCAGCAATTGTCGAAGAAGCAACGCAAAAGATCGTCGAGGTTTTGGGTGATGCAGTGTTTTCAACGAACGACGAAACGATGGAGCAGGTACTTGGCAAGCTGCTGACAGAACGAGGAATGACGATTTCCACAGCCGAAAGCTGCACGGGCGGGCTTATCAGCAGGCGTTTGACCGAAGTTCCGGGGTCGTCGAAATATTTTCTCGAAGGCGTGGTTTCATACTCGAACGAAGCGAAAATACGGCTTTTGAACGTGCCGCGCGATACGATCGACACCTATGGAGCCGTCAGCGCCGAGACCGCCGAAGCGATGGCAAAGGGAATGCGTAAAATCTCCGGCGCGGACATCGCGCTTTCGGTCACAGGTATCGCGGGACCCGATGGCGGTACACCGGAAAAGCCTGTCGGAACGGTGTTTATCGGTTATTCGGACACTCACGGTGAAGGGTCGAAAAAATTCCTCTTTCCAGGCGACCGTTACCTCATCCGCTGGCGGACAAGCCAGGCCGCTCTCGACCAGGTGAGGCGTCGGCTTTTGGCCGCTGAAAAAAAGCTTGACATAACGGCAAAATAGGGCTTAAATGCAAGAAAAAACTTGCTTTTTTTTTGTTTTCGAACGAAAATTAGCGTAGCGTTGCACTCACACCCGGTGTAACGTGATTTTTGCAACTTTGCCATTACAATCGCGTGTAAGTTTTTCGGCAAAGGGTTTTTGTTACTCAATCACAAGCTTACGGTATAAAACTATGAAGAAACATGCTTCACTTCGCTTTTTAGCGATATTTGTAATCGTTTTCTCACTTTTGTCTCCCGCCGCGATCCTCGCCGCCGGCGATGGGAACAAGCATTTTAAGGCCGGGATGAAGCACGAAGTCGCCGAAAAGTGGGATTCGGCGGCCGAAGAATTTGCGCTTGCGGTAACTGAAAATCCGAAAAACCCCGAGTATCGCCTGCACCTGCAGCGTGCCTTATTTAATGCGTCGCAGATGTATATGAAAAAGGGAGCTGCGGCGGCCAAAGAGGGTGATTATGAGGGCGGATACAACGCTTTCAGAAAGGCTTATGGGTACGATCCGACCAACGAACTGGCCAAATCCGAGATGGAGCGGATGGTCCGAATGCAGCAGGGGATCAAAGATGACCCTGCATCCGGTGATAAAAAGGATAGCACCGGCAAGGTAAATTTTGTCCAGACGGGCTATGCGGAAGCGAAGGTTCCGGACGGACAGCTGCCCCAAAGATTGGAGAAACTGCGCGATGTGCCGTTTCCGGGCGGCGTCGATCTACAATTTTTGGTCAAGGAACTTGCAAAGGATCTCGATCTGAACGTCCTTTTCGATTCGCAGTCGCGTCTCGACAACCGCCGTGTGAAGATCGAATTAAAGAATGTAACAGCTGCAAAGGCGCTCGATTATCTTTTCCTTCAGGAGAACCTGTTTTTCCAGAGAGTCGGCCCGCGCACGATACTTGTTGCCGACAACAACCGCCGCACAAATTTCCAGCAGTTGGTTTTAAGAACATTTTATCTTGCCAACGCCAACCCAAAAGACGTTCAGGCAGTTATCCAATCGGCGATCCCGGCACAGCCCGGCCGCAGCCAGACCATCGTTCTCAAGGACGATGCGACAAACAGTATCACGGTTCGCGATACGGAAGAAAACATCAGGTTGATATCGAAACTGATCGACTCGCTCGACAAAGACCGGGCTGAGGTCGTAATGGATGTAAACATCTATGAAGTTTCGAAATCGGACCTGTTGAAACTTGGGAATCAGATCGGAGACCAGACTCAGTTGACCACGCTCGGCGGAACTACGCGTTCAGCGGTCGGTCTCGGCGGAAACGATCTGTTTGGCCGGATGACCAGCACGGCGGCGAGCGTGCTTCCGATGGCGTTCGGTGTTGGTTTTGCTCTGCCGTCTGCAAACCTGATGGCGTTTCAGAGCAGGGGAAACACGAAGCTGCTCGCATCGACTCAGATCCATGCATTCAATAACGAAGATTCGTCGGCCCGCATCGGCCAGCGTGTTCCGGTCCGTACGGCGACGATCCAGACCGGCAACCAGGTCGGAGGCGGCGGTATCGTCTCGGACGTTATCAATTACGAGCAAGTCGGATTGACGCTCAAATTCAAACCGATCGTGTTCCCGAACCAGGACGTACAGGTTGCAATGGAGATCGAATCGAAGGACGTTGTGGCGGGCGGAACGGATGCGAATCCGGTCTTCTCAGAACGCACCATCAAAGGAACCGCAAGAGTACAGAACAACAAGACGCTGCTTCTGGCAAGTGTCGCACAGGACGTTCAGAGCAACGGACGGCAGGGAATTCCGCTTCTTGGGCTTATCCCGATACTCGGACGGCTGTTCACCGCTCCGACAAAGGACAACCGTCAGGTTGACATCGTGATTGCGGTAACGCCAAAGGTTATCAGAGCTCCTGCCATTTTACCTGAAGACGAAGCAGAGCGTCCGACCGGAAGTTTGGCCACGCCGACGAACGGTTCGCTCGAAGCGATGCTTATCCAGGAAGACCGTGACGAGATGCTGGCCGCAGCGCGCCGCGTTCCAAATACGGCTAACGTCCAACTGCCGGATCAGCAGGCTGAAACACCGACGTATGTGCAGGCTTCGACCAAGCCTCAGGAGAACGCCCAACCTCCGGTTGTTGCCGACCCGAAACCCGCTGTGCCATCCGCATCTGACGCTCTTGCAGCGGCTTTGAGGCCGATCGATACGAGCGTGAAGAACATTCAGGTCACGCAGACGGCGGATACGACATCAACGCCTGAGGTCAAGACATTGCAGCCGAAAGAGACCCCGGCAGAAACTGCAAGTGTAACTGCGGCACCAACCGCAAATGTGCGGTTTGCCTCGCCGTTCCCGGCAATGAAGCGGGGCGACAAGATAAAGATCGCAGTCGCGGTTGACGGCACGAAAGTGTTCCGTTCGGCAGTACTCGGTTTCCGTTACGATGACAAGAAACTTGCTATTCGCTCGATCAATTTCGGCGATGTGTTTGGCAGCGGAATCACGGGCACAAGTGCAACGCCTTTCCTTAATCAAAACGGAAAGACCTTTGTTTCGCTGTCGATGCCGCAGGGCGTGGTTCAAACCCCGTCCGGCGTACTTGCCGTGATCGAGGTCGAAGCGTTGGCCGACGGACAGCCTGAGATAACGTTCGAACGTGACGTTATGAACATGCTGACCGCGGACGGCAAAAACTTTGCAGTAAAGTTCTGAAATGAAAACTCGCGAAAGTTGTCCGATGATCATCGTCGGCCGTAAATCAAGACATACGGCCGGCGCGATCGGCGGATCGCAGTCTGGCTATACCTTACTCGAATTGATCGTCACGCTTATCGTTTTATCAATTCTGATAATGGGGACAATCCCGCTGGCGCAAAATGCGGTAAAGCGTCAGAAAGAGGAACGCCTGCGCGAGACGCTCGGCGATATCAGAAATGCGATAGACGAATTTCGACGCGATACGGTCGGAGCATGCCCGCAGGGAGCGGTAAATACCGGATCTCAGATCGGCGGTGTCGGAAATCAGCAGGCTGCAGGGGTCAATAATGCACCACCCGACCCGCGAAGCCGCGTTGTCGTTGACGACTGCACGATATTTGATACGCAAAACCTTGACCGCTATCCACCAACGCTCGAAACGCTTGTAAATGGTGTTAAGGTAAAGCCGCGCGGGCTTAATCTAACGTCGGGCAGCGGCATTACAGACGACACGCGGCAGGCAACCGAGCTCAATCAGGACGAAGAGGTGACAAAGGTTTATCTTCGCGAAATGCCAATTGACCCGATGACCGGAAAATCGGACTGGAAGATGAGATCGTCATATCAGGACAAGGATTCGGACAGTTGGGATAGCATCAATGTTTTTGATGCTCACTCGAGTTCTGATGAAGAAGGTTTGAACGGAGAGAAGTACAGTGAATGGTAAAGCCGGGACAATGAGACGCGGAGACGCGGAGACGCGGAGAAAGACGCAGAAAGGGTTTTCGCTGCTGGAGCTGATGATCGCGATGTTCATTATGATCATCCTGATCTCGGTCGCCCTGCCGACCTATCAAAACAGCGTTCAGCATGCCCGCGAAACTGTCCTAAGTGAGAACCTTTGGCAAATGAGGCGTGCGATAGACCAGTACGGAGCCGACAAGGGCAAGCTGCCGCAGAGCGTAAGCGAACTTGTCGATGCGAAATATCTCCGCGAAGTTCCCGTTGACCCGATCACCGAAAAGCCCGAGTGGGAAGAGGTCCAGGGAAAAGACCCGAATTCACCGGACGGAAATACGGGTTTGACTGATGTGAAAAGCCTTGCAGAAGGAGCCGACAGTGACGGGAAGCCGTTTAGTAAGTATTAGGTTGCAGAAGCCTGCACGTCAGTAAGGCGAAATGCGAACGTTGGATCAATCGCCCTTGCTAACGCGCAGGCCTTTGCATTAATTAAAAAATGTTTTCAGCACTAACTCAACCAAATTTTCCAAAGGCCGCCATCGGACTCGAGGGCGACAGCGTTACGGCACTTGCGATACGAAAAGAGGGGCGCGGCCGGTTCGGCGTTAAACAGGCGGCGGTGAACGAGCTTCCGAAAGGACTGCTGGTGCCGAGTTTTACCGATGCTAACATTTCAAGCGTTGCCGAATTTCGCGCTTTGCTTATCGAAGCCGTAACGAACGCCGGTTTGATGGACCAGAAAAAATGGTCCGTCACTCTGCCCGGTGCAACGGGCAGGGCTGCGATATTGACGCTTGACACCGAGCCTGGTTCGGCACAGGAAACCGAGCAGGTGCTGGATTGGAAATCAGAACAGAGTTTCGGAACACCTGCCGCCTCGATGCGGCTTTCGATGTTCAAGATCGCACCGGATCGGGATGGAAAATCGAGATATTTTGCCTCTGCGGTGAAACTTTCGGTTTTGGAGGAATACGAAACGATCTTTGAAGACCTTGGTTGGAAGGTTGGTTTGATATTGCCGCGTGCGGTCAGCGAAGCTCGTTGGCTGACCGACGATGCGAACGATTCGCTGCTGGTAAGCTCACAGGCCGATGGGTTTACCGCATTGCTTGTTCGCGGCGGAATACCGCGAGTTGTTAGAACGGTCAGTTGCAGCAAAGCCGAGATCGACGATGAGATCTATCGTCTGCTGATGTTCTACAGAGACCGTTTTGCAACGCCCGGCAACGGCAGCTATCTAAAAGGCGTGCTGGCGGTCGGAAAGGATTTTGTGCCGGCGCGTCTTGCAGCGATCTCGCAAGAAGCATTGGGCGGACCGGTCGATGTGCTGCGGCCCGAGGATGTCGGGCTGTTTCTGCCGCCCGGAGATTTTCATTTCGACGACATCGCGGCCCCAGCAGGTTTGGCTGCACTTGGCTATCGATAACTACTGTAACGCCGTCTTCTCGACGGCGTTACGTCTTTGTGGCTTGCCAATTGAAACAAATTGTTTAAAAATACCGTATAATTTTTGCGATATGTCGTCCCGAAGTATAACCCTTGAAGCCTTAAAAAGCCTTTCCGATGTTGAACTGATCGCCAGCGCCATTCGCGGGCGCGAGGACGGTTTCGAAGAGATCGTGCGCCGGTACCAGCGTCCAATCACGAGCTATGTTTACCGCATGCTCAACGACTACGAATCCTCGCTTGATGTCACGCAGGAAGTATTCATAAAAGTTTACAATTCGCTCGAACGCTACAGCTCCGATTACAAATTTTCTACCTGGCTTTACCGCATCGCGCACAACGCGGCGATCGATCACCTGCGGCGCAATTCGACAAATCAACAGAGCCTTGAAACCGAAAATGCAGAGGGTACGTATCAACTACAGCTCGAAAGCTCGGGTCCGTCGCCGGAACAAGACCGCGAACGAAGTGAATGGCGAGCCGAGATCGGAACTGTCGTGAGGTGTTTGCCGGCAGCATACAGGGACTTGATACTGTTGAGGCATTCGCGTGACCTTAGTTACGACGAGATCGCCGAGGTGACGGGGCTGCCGCTTGGGACGGTCAAGAACAGGCTGTTCAGGGCAAGGGAAATGATGCGCGAACTATTTGTCGAGCGCGGCTTTACGGGAATCTGAGGTAACCGAACGATGAGCTATAACATGCAGTATCAGCAGCCGGCGTCTTTGCAGACGCCCGACCAGCGGCAGATGGGATTGTTTTTGCACTTGTCTCAGCTTGCAGGTTTTGTCATACCGTTCGGCGGCATCATCTTGCCGGTCATCCTCTGGCAAACGCAGAAGGAGAAAATGCCGGCGCTGGACGCTCATGGCAAAATGGTCGTCAATTTTATGCTGTCGGTGCTGATCTATGCCATCGTGAGCGTAATATTGATGTTCGTTTTGGTCGGCTTTCTGACGCTCCTGGCCGTCGCGATAATTCATATAGTTTTTCCAATAGTCGGTGCGATCAAGGCGAACAACGGGGAGCTTTGGGACTATCCGTTGACGATAAAATTTCTTAAGTAGGGTTCTTGCGGAAAATGGAATTTGCAGATTCGATCAAACAAGGGGCGTGTCCGTCGGCGGATATCTGTGCGTATCTCGACGGTGAATTGTCGCCGCAATGCGAGATCGAACTCGAAAAACATTTTGCAGGTTGTACGGTCTGTGCTGAAGAGCTGAATATACAAAAACAGATCCTTTGCGCTATATCGTCGAGCCTCGAAAACGAGCCTGAGATCGAACTTCCGAAAAATTTTACAAAGGTCGTGGTCGCAAACGCCGAGAGCCGCGTAAGCGGGCTGCGCCGTCCGAGTGAACGTTACAACGCAGTGTTTATCTGCGCCGGATTGTTCCTGTTTTGTTTGTTTGCACTGGGCGCTGATTCGACCAAGTTTTTCGCGACGGTTTTGCAGGTTTTCGATCAGGCTGCGGCGGTCGGAGCTTTTGTTGCTCACGTTGCGTATGACCTCGCCGTTGGAACTGTGATAATTTTGCGTTCTATCACCTCGCAATTCTTGTCGGATTCTACATTTTCGTTTGTGGTCCCCGGGATGTTCGCGGTTTCGTTGTTCATCTTGTCAAGATTGGCTCTTCTATACCGCTCATGACCGGACGGGCTGTCAAAAGTGAAATATTCCTTTACTAGAATACAAAAACAGTTTGTTTCGAAGTTCCGTGCTGCGTCACTCTTTTTCCTCGTTACGTTTCTTTTCTCGCTTAACGCAGCCGTTCCCGCCCAAACTCAACTTGAAACGTCGCCGGACGAAAAGACGCTGATCGTAGGCGATGCTCCGGATATGGAGGTTTACGCGATCGGCAAATCGGTGATCGTCAAAAATCGAGCTAAAGGCGTTCTTGCGTTCGGTGGGGACGTTATCATCGAAGGCCGGGTTGATGGCGATGTTGCCACTATCGGCGGATCGATAATACAAAAGGAAAATGCTTACGTCGGCGGCGACATAATCGCATTTGGCGGATCGTACAAACCGGAAGCGCGCGAACCCCTTCGCGAAAAGGGCAAGGAAACCGTGATGGTCGGCGCGTTCGAAGAGCAGCTTCGCGATCTTGGCCAAAACCCGCTGCAGATATTCGCGCCGAGTTTTTCGCTTGGCTTCCTTGCTTTTCAACTATTGTTGGTACTGTTCTGGTTTGTTGTGACTCTCGCCGTGACGACTATTGCCCCGGGCGCCGTCAGCCGGGCAGTGGCGCGATTTCATCTGTCAACCCTAAAAGTAACTGTTATTGGCTTTATTGGTTTCGTGCTTACGACCACTGGCGTGATCGTCGGCCTTCGATTTTTACCCGACTATCTAAGCGTAATGCTTGGGCTTATGGTGTTTGTCCTCTTGGGATTGGCATATTGTTTTGGACGTGTTGCACTGCAGGTGAGTATCGGCAAATTGTTCGTCAAGCATCTGGTTTCGGACCGGAATCAATCCGAAACACTCGTAATTTTGATAGGTGTTTTATTCTGGACGATCCTGCTTTCAATCCCATATCTTTGGACACTCGCGCAGGTATTCTTGTACGTGGGCGGGGTCGGACTCGTGCTCACGGCGCGTGCAAAACGTATGTGGCCGCACGCTTCTGCATAGGAAAAATGTTTTACAATTCTTTACATTAAAAGTCGAACCTTCCCTGTAAAATCAACGTCTTACACTTAACGTTACGCAACCTTTGCGTGGTGACGTGCGTATAATTTTTATCAAAAGTTAGTTATCATAACGTGAAATGCAAAAATTAATTTTGATCAAATTCACATTACTTCTTGTTGCCGTTTTAGCGGCAGCTGCAGCCGCGCAAACTGCGGATAACCCAATGAAACCGGTGTTGATAACCGGTGCAGTCACTTCGGTTAGCAGCGATACGATCGTTTTGAATACCAAGGACGGAGCGGTGACTGTATCGCTTACGGACAAAACCGAATACAAGAAAGTGTCGGCGGAAAACCCGAGTCTTAAAACCGCGACGCCCGCAGCGCTGACCGATATCGGCGTTGGCGACAAACTCGCTGTAACCGGAATTTGGCCGGCAGATAAAAAATCGCTTCCGGCAAGAGCGGTCTATCTGATGACGAAAGCCGATATCGCTGAAAAGAATACCAAGGAAACGCAGGAGTGGAGGACGCGCGGCATCACGGGCCGTGTTACCGCGATCGATCCGGTCGCTAAAAAGATCAGCATCGAAGTTCGCGGGTTTACGGGCAGCACAACCGTTGAAGTGACGGCAAAGGACAACGCGAAATTTGTGCGCTACGCGCCGAATTCGGTGAAATACGACGAGGCGAAACCCGGAACGATCGCGGAGATTAGCACGGGCGATATGCTGAGGGCGTTGGGTGACAAGGGCGCCGATGGCACGACGTTTGCTGCAGAAGAGATCGTTACCGGAGCGTTTCAAACGGTCGCAGGAACCGTCAAATCGGTCGATACCGCTAAGAACGAAGTTTTGATAACGGATCTTAGAACTAAAAAGGACGTGACTGTCGCAGTCAGCCCGACGTCGCTGTTAAAGAAATTTCCCGAAGAAATGGCACAGCGAATGGCGCAATTTCAGGGCAGCGGCCAGGGAATGGCGCGGCCCTCAGGCCAGGGAAATGCTCCTGAGGGAGCACGGCCGCAAGGCGCGGGTGGTCAGGGACGCGGTTTTGGACAACGCGGCGGAGGAGGCATCGACGAGATGCTTGACCGCTTTCCTACGATCACTCCTGCTGATCTCAAACCGGGCGATATGATCGCAGTTTCGAGCTCGAAAAATGATAACACCGACCATATTACAGCAATAAAACTATTGGCTGGTGTCGAACCTTTCCTGCGTGCCGCGCAGGCTCAGGGTGGACGGCAGGGACGCGGAAATCAAGGACAGGGCGATTTTAATATTCCGGGACTCGACGGCTTCAGTTTGCCGTAAGGTTCCATTGCAATTTTTGAATATGGAACGCGGGACCCCGCGCCCTCAGTTCCTAAAATTTAGCGGGAAATGTAAACAGGCACTTTATCATGAAATTTATCAGTACTTTTATTTTTACGGCACTAATTTCTTTATCGCTTGCGATCTCGGCGTTTGCGCAGCAGCCGGGAAGCCTCGGCGGCAGCGTTGTCGATTCGTTCGGGGCGGTCGTCGTTGGGGCGACCGTAACAGCAGTTGCAGACGACGGCACGTCAAAGACGGCAACAACAAATAATCGAGGTGAATTCGCGATAGCCGGCTTAAAGCCGGGCAAATATATCGTAAATGTTATTGCGGAAAACTTTGCTCCTTTTCAACAGCCGGATGTAGAGATCGCGGCGGGAAAGCGTCACGATCTGACAGCATCACTTACGGTTGCGGCTGTTGAGCAAAAGGTCGATGTTTCCGCCTCAGAAGGCGTTTCGACCGATCCGGCAAATAATGCTGGAGCAACGGTTTTAAAGGACAAAGACCTTGATGCTCTGCCGGATGACCCGGATGAGTTGGAAGCCGCTTTGCAGGCACTTGCAGGCCCAGCAGCCGGACCAAACGGCGGACAGATCTACATCGACGGATTTACCGGCGGACAGCTTCCTCCGAAAGAATCGATCCGTGAGATCCGCATTAATAACAATCCTTTTTCTGCTGAATACGACCGGCTTGGTTTTGGGCGAATTGAGATCCTTACCAAACCCGGTTCGGATAAATGGCGCGGCAGCATGTTCGGCACGTTCAATGACGAAAGTCTGAACTCGCGCAACCCCTTCGCGTTGAATCGCGCTCCCAGCCAAACGCGTTTCTTTGGCGGAAATATTTCGGGCCCGGTCCAAAAAGGCAAATCGTCGTTCTTTCTCGACATCAGCAACCGCGACCAGGATAACAACACGGTGGTGAACGCGATAGTACTTGATCCGTCGCTGAATCCGCTTATTTTTAATCAGGAATTTGTGCTTCCCAGCCGCCGTTTTTCGATCAGCCCGCGTTTTGATTATCAGATAAACGACAAGAACACGCTCGTTGCCCGATACAGCTTTACACGTGGGACAAACAGTAATCAGGGGATCGGGGGTACGTCGCTGCCGTCGCGAATGTACAATACAACCAATACGGACAACGAATTCCGCCTGACCGAAACGATGATCATCAATCCCAAGACGGTCAACGAAACCAGGTTCCAATATGAAACCGAAAACCGTGCGCAGACCGGCGATAACTCGGTACCGACGATCAGCGTTCCGGATGCGTTTACAGGCGGCGGCGCACAGATCGGTCAAAGCTTTAATAAACAAAACAGCTGGGAGCTATCTAACAACACGACTACATCATTTGGTAAGAATTCAGAGCATGCGGTCAAATTCGGCGTCCGGATTGAGAATGATGTGATCAAAGATCAGTCGGAAAATGGCTTTGGAGGTTCGTTCACATTTGCAGGCGTACCGTTCAGAGAAGGAGATGCCCCGATCACACTAGCGGACGGGACAGTTGTGACAAACCCGCTATCGCCGCTCGAACAGTATAGACAGAATTTGCTTGGAAATACCGATGTGCGGTTTATCCCCACACAGTTCTCGATCACGAGCGGCAATCCGCTGCAGAAAATATCGCAGACCGAGATCGGCGCTTTTGTTATGGACGACTGGCGCGTGAATCCGGCGCTGACCTTAAGCTTCGGTCTTCGCTATGAAAACCAGACGAACATTAAGGACAATCTGAATTTCGCTCCGCGTTTTTCGTTTGCATGGTCTCCCGGTGCCGGCGGGGCAAAGGCCCCCAAAACCGTTTTCCGTGGCGGCATGGGTGTTTTTTACGACCGGTTTAGCGAAAATCTTGTCTTAAATGCGGAAAGGTTTAATGGAACCAATCAACTCAATTATGTATTGAGTGTGAACGATCCCGATCCGGTGCGACAGGCTGCGGCGATCGCGTTGCTTTCGCAGGCTCACTTTACGGCCGATGGCGTGACGAACATTCCGACGATCGACCAGATTGCTGCGGCCTTTCCCGCTGCGAGTACGGTCAGAACGATCGCATCCGATCTAAGGGTGCCTATAACGACCCAGATAGCGTTGGGTGTCGAGCATCAACTTGCGCCGCGTACCACGCTTACTGCTTATTATATCGGCTCGCGAACGAATTTTGCGCTGCGGGCGCGTAACGTAAATGCTCCGATATGTCCCGATCAGATAGATTGTGAAGGAGCTCCCCGGCCTGATCCAACCTTGGGAAATATATTCCAATATGAATCGAGCGGAGTGGTCAACCAAAACAGGTTTATTACCAGCATCAGGGCAAACCTGACGCCGCGAATTTCAATCAACGCTAATTATTCGCTCGGTTTTTCCAGGAGCGATGCAGACGGATCCGGCAGTTTTCCTGCATACAGCTATGATCTGACGGGCGAGTACGGCAGGGCTTCGGGCGACATAAGGCACAACTTCTTTCTATTTGGCAACATTGGTATGCCATGGGGCGTTTCGTTAAATCCGTTCATTATTGCAAATTCAGGCCGTCCGTTTAACATCACGCGGGGTATCGATACGAACGGCGATTCGCTCTTTACCGAGCGTCCGACGTTCGGCGAACTGGGAGCGCGTTGCTCAGAACTGGGTATAACCGCGTCGTACTGTGACGTGGCCGGTAAAGACCCGAACGCGATAATTCCTCGAAATTTCGGACAGTCGCCGGGTTCCTTTACGCTGAACCTGCGGGTCGGTAAAAATTTCGGTTTTGGTAAATCACCTGATAACGGTGCAACAGCCGGACAGCAGCAAGGCGGCGGCCGTGGAGGCCGAGGCGGTGGAGGCATCCCGGGCGGTGGACGTGGCGGACGCGGAGGCGGAGGCGGCAGAGGCGGTTTCGGTGGTGGAGGCGGAGGCTTTTTTGGCGGAGGCGACGTCAGAAAACCGTATAACCTGAACGTTAGCATTAATTTCTCGAATCTCTTGAATAATGTTAACTTTGGTTCACCGGTGGGTAATCTTGCGTCAAGCCGTTTTGGTCAATCTGTTTCGACAGGTTCGTTCGGCGGATTTGGCGGCGGCGGAGGTGCGGCAAACCGCAGGATCGATCTGCAATTGCGGTTTAGCTGGTAATTATTTTTGGCAAAAGCCGGGAAAGAAGAAGGACGAAGAACTTTCGTCTTTCTTTTTGCGTTTAAAATGTACGACAAGCCGATGACCGGTAACAACCGAATACAAATTTTTCCCAGTTCGCTTCCGATTCTATGCGCGAGGCCACACGCTAACAACCTGTTGTACTGAAAACTATGAAGACTTTGACCTTATTACTTTTTTTATTCTGCACCTATCACTACGTTTCCGCGCAGGCGGCTGCGAAAATTAACGATTCTGCCGGATCTGCATCCACAAACGCGGCCGTTGAAACAGCAAAGGCTGCCCTCGCGGCGCACGGCGGCGATAAATTAAAGGCGTTAAAGACACTAATAATACGCGGCTCAGCGGATGTCACAATGTCAGCCTTCAACCAGGCATTTCCTGCTTCGTTTGCTATGGTGATCGCCGGCGAGCGTTACCGGCTTGAGGTGCAGAGCCAGTTTCAGACATTGAAACAGATTTATGACGGCAGGGCAATGTCTTCCTCGATTCCCGGGTTTTCGCTGCCGCCGGTTACAAGCCTCGGATTTCCGCTGCTGCCGCACATCGGCGATACAGGATATGTAATTTCGCCGCTTGCAGAAGCCGTCAAGAAGAAGGGTTTTCGAATGACGACGCCGGACGGGTTTTACACCGACTTTATGATCGATGAGAAAACGCACCAGATAAAAGGTTACGAGTCGAGTTACGATTACAACGGCAGGACCATTACAACTTCTGTAGCTATCGACAAATATCGCGTTGTGGATGGCATAACCGTGCCGGAAAAATATTCACAACGTTTCGACTTGGGACAACTAACGGCTTATGCGGATTTTAAGGCGAAGGAGATATTGATAAATTCGCCGGTCGCGGATGATGTCTTCAGTATCGGGAAGTGAAGAGGGTAAAAGTGAAAGAGTGAAAAATTGAACGCCTGCAGTTCAGCAATACTTTTGCCCTTTTTCACTTTTAAACTTCGGCTACAGCAAAGCGGCTCGATTTCCACCATTCTATGGTTCTTCCCAAGCCTTCCTCAAGATCGACAAGCTTTTTATAGCCGAGCAGTTCGACGGCTTGGCTGTTGTCCGCCTGCGAATGCTTTACGTCACCTGTACGTTCGGGCTGAAAATCGGCGGTAACATCGGGCCTTCCAGTTATATTCTTCAGCACCTCAAGCAGTTGATTCAAGCTGATGCGTTCGCCGTTCGCAACGTTCATTACCTCGCCGATACCTTTTGACGTTGTCGCAGCTTTGATATTGGCGTCAACGACGTTGGCGATGAATGTGAAATCGCGTGACTGATCGCCGTCGCCGTAAATTACCGGCCTTGAACCGCTCATCAAAGCATCGATAAACCTCGAGATCACGCCGGAGTACATCGACGACGGATTCTGACGCGGGCCGAAAACGTTAAAATATCTAAGCGAAATTGTTTCGAGGCCGTAAACACGGTTGAAAACACTGCAGTAATATTCGCCCATCAATTTGGCCGCGGCATAAGGCGAAAGCGGTTCGGGGCGCATCGTTTCGATCTTCGGCAGTGTCGGCTGATCGCCGTAGGCCGAACTCGAAGCCGCATAGATCACGCGTCGAACGCCAGCGTCTTTTGCTTTTACCAACAGATTAAATGTTCCGTTTACACAGGCCTGATGAGTTTCGGCAGGGTTTTCAACCGAGCGTGGAACGCTGGGCAGAGCAGCCTGGTGAAAAACGATCTCGGCGCCTGAGATCGCCTTTTGCACCGCAGCGTCGTCATTAAGATCGCCCTGAATAAAATCAAAGTCACCTGTGATCTCTTCCAGATTTTCACGGAACCCCGTAACGAGGTTATCGAGGATCGCGACCTTGGCTCCTTGTTTAATAAGTTCGTCGGCAAGATTGGAACCGATAAATCCGGCGCCGCCGGTGACGAGGGCTTTTGTGGTAATCGACATAGTTTTAACGCGACGCGGAGATTGACGCGGAGAAAATATACTCACCGCGTCTCCGTGTCTCTCCATCACTTAGTCGCAAATTTTATCTTCCCACTCCAACGTACTCAAACCCCAGCTCGCGCATGTCCTGCGGTTCGTATATGTTTCGAAGGTCGGCAATTTTCGGAGCTTTCAGAAGCTTCTTTACCTTGTCCATATCGAGCGCCCGGAACTGGTTCCATTCTGTTACGATGACCAAAGCTTCGGCGTCGCGTATCGCATCGTACTCGTCACTGGCATATTCGATCTCAGGAAGGCAGTGTTTTGCCTCGTCCATCGCAACAGGATCGTACGCCCGGACTTTTGCGCCGCGTTTCAACAGCGATTTGATTATATCTATCGCCGGCGATTCGCGCATATCGTCGGTTTCGGGTTTGAACGAGAGGCCGAGAATCCCGATCTGCTTTCCTTCCAGGTCGCCGACAAGCTTTTCGATCTTCGGTATCATTGCCTCGCGTTGACGTTCGTTTGCGTCGATAACGGCATCGACGATACGAGTTTCGACGCCGAACTGGTCGGCAACCGTAGTCAAGGCTCGCGTGTCCTTAGGAAAACACGACCCGCCGTAACCCGGGCCGGGATGCAGAAATTTACGGCCGATGCGATTGTCCATGCCCATGCCGCGCGCGACATCGTGCACATCGCACCCGATGGCGTCGCACAGATTTGCAACCTCATTAATAAAGGTAATTTTTGTCGCGAGAAACGCGTTCGCCGCGTACTTGATAAGCTCGGCGGCCTCAAGCGAAGTGATAACGATCGGCGTTTCGATGAGGTAAAGCGGGCGGTAAAGCTCCTTCATTACCTCGATCGCTTCGGGCTCATTACTGCCGATGACGACGCGGTCGGGCCGCATAAAATCGTCGATGGCCGCACCCTCTCTCAAAAATTCAGGATTTGAAGCTACGCCGAAATCTGTCTGAACTTTAAGATTTTTTGCTACAAATTCTCGAAGCCATTTACCTGTGCCGATGGGAACGGTCGATTTTGTCACAAGCACTTTGTACCCGTTCATCGCGTCGGCGACATCCTTGGCGGCCTGCCGGTAATAGCTCATGTCGGGCGAACCGTCTTCCTTTGGCGGTGTACCGACCGCAAGGAAAACCACCTCTGCTCCTTCGACAGCAGTTTTGATGTCGGTGGTAAAGTGAAGCCGTCCGGCCTTGGCATTCTTCTCAACTATCGCGTCTAACCCGGGTTCATAGATCGGAATGATACCGCTTTTGAGCTTTTCTATTTTAGTCTCGTCAACGTCCACACATGTAACGTCAACGCCAAATTCCGCAAAACACGCACCGGAAACCAATCCAACATAGCCGGTGCCGATCACTGCAATATGCATAAGAAAATAATATTAATACCTGAAAGTTATATTGTTAAATAATTCACAAAGTTAAACAAAATTATGCGGGTCATATTTAATAAACATGACCCGCAATTTCCGAAAGGAAACTAGCTTTTAACCTATTTTACCTAGCCGACCGGCGGCGGGGTTGGTGTCGGAGTCGGTGTCGTGTTCGGCCTGATCGGGCTAACAACTATAACGTCACCGCCAACATCGGGCGTATTGTCACGCGTTCCGATGAGTACGGCAACGGCTCCGACGCCTGCTGCCAATGCGACCAGCCACCACGGGAAAGCCGTTCTGACGAGCGGAGCCGAGTTAGGACGCAAACACGGTTTGCAGCCTGTCTGAGACAGATTACCGGCAACCGCTGTGGTTCCTGCCGCGACCTGTTTGTCATTCGTGCCTTCTCTCATCGTGACAAGGCCGGCGGCCGTATCAACGTGAGTGTGCGAGCATTCGACTTCGACAGTAAAGCTGTCGGCCTGGCCCGCATCGGCAATGACCGTAGTGTCTTTTGTAGTAAAAGTCGTTGCAACTCCGGCGGAGTTCGAAACGCGTGCTTTACCCTGCGAAACGATGCCTACAATGCTGTTGCCGGTAAAGCGGAGCGTCATGCTCGAATCGGGCGAAAGTTCGATACGCCCTGTTTTACCTAAACTGATAATTGCGGTTGAATTTGCACCTGTCGTTACGGTGCTGCCTGAAACGATCGTTGAATTCGAAACAACCGGTTGGCCGTTAACACTGACCTGGCCGGTAACGGTGATCTCACCGGCGGTATCGAGGGGCGCCGCCAGAGCGACCATCGAGTAAACGCACCAAACTGCGGCGAGGGTAGATATGGTGATGAACCTGCGTAAATGTTTGTTGCCGAGCATCTGTTCTAATTTCCTCCTTAACCAAATCCTATATCGATAGCAGTCCTGCGATTTTCAATTGACCGCAGGTAAAAAAACTTTGGGATGAAACGCGAAAACCGTATCTGATTCGATTTTGGCCTCGCGAATTTCAGGACGCAATTGTTGGCTGAACCACCGCGTCGCATCTCGATCAATAGTGTCAAAAAATCAAACCTTTCAATGTTTTACACGAAATTGCGGACTATGTCAATAAAAACGAAAAAGTGCGTGCAAAAGCTAGAGAGACAAGTTATCTTAGAGGCAGAAAAGCTTCTAAGATGAACTTTGATAGCTATTTATATCATAGTTCGGTTCAGTTTCAAAGATTTTTTGAACAAAATCTTCGCGCGGATCACTTTATGTCAGGACGGAGGTTGTGAAGTTGCCAGGAGCATTAAAGGCGGATTTCAACCTTTACCCATCGCCGGAATTGCCGAAACCGCGGATTTTTGGTTTAATTTGTGCAGTCTTTCCATTTTTCAGGAGAATTTATTAATGAAATTTAAGGTTATATTTCTACTTTGCGTTGCGATTTTTGCCATTTCGTGTTCGCAGAACCAATCGGGGCCTAAAAAAACGAAGATCGGTTTCGCGATGGACACGCTTAAAGAGGAACGCTGGGTCCGCGACCATGATGCGTTTGAAGCGGCGTGTAAGAAATTAAATGTCGAATGCATTATCACCGTGGCTGACAACAAGGCCGATAAACAGGCGAACGACGTTGATAATCTTTTGACCCAGGGCGTCGATGTTCTGGTGATCGCTCCGCACGACGCTACACAGGCTGCGTCGATGGTCGAAAAGGCGAAGGCCCAGGGAGTCCCTGTCATTAGTTATGACCGCTTGATCAACTCGGACAAGATCGATCTTTATATTTCGCATCAGGTGCCGGTCATCGGCCAAAAGATTGCCGAGTATGCTTTGCAACACGTTCCCAAAGGTAATTATGTAATGGTCTATGGCTCCTCTACGGATAATAATGCGATCATTATGAAAAACTCGGAACTCGCGGTTCTGCAGCCGGCCATCGACAAAAAGGACATCAATATCGTTGCCGAGGATTTTATGGATGACTGGAAGCCGGAGCTCTCCCTGAATTTCGCGGAAAACGCATTAACCAAAAATGGGGATAATATACAGGCTTTTGTCGTTTCAAACGACGGTATGGCCGGCGGCGTCGTTTCGGCTCTGGAGAAAAAAGGATTGGCGGGGAAGATCCTGGTGACCGGCCAGGACGCCCAGATCGATGCCCTTCAGCGAATTGCCGAAGGCAAACAGACAATGACCATCTATAAGCCGATAATTCCGCTTGCCACCGGAGCGGTTGAGGCAGCGATCAAGCTTGCCAAAAAAGAACCGCTCACAACCACGCCGTTCAAGAATGGCGACAAAACGGTTCCGTCGATTCTTTTGGAAGTTCAGGTTGTTGATAGATCAAATTTGATGGACACCGTTATCAAAGACGGATATGCCAAATACGAAGACGTTTACAAGAACGTTCCGGAGAACGAGCGTCCCAAAAAGCAATAGGAAAGTTCTCTATGAATACGACCGTT
>Ga0070664_100001402_pt1 | contig 19231 bp, 17 predicted proteins | sample KBSC73metaG_FD_65863 | JGI IMG/M metagenome (GOLD analysis project Ga0070664, IMG submission 65863) | Corn rhizosphere microbial communities from Kellogg Biological Station, Michigan, USA - KBS C7-3 metaG | ecosystem: Host-associated > Plants > Roots > Rhizosphere > Soil ... | reverse complement strand
GTGATCGGCGCGGATGGCTTCGGATACGTGCAACATCAAGGGCGACACCATAAAATCCCGCAACTCGGAGGGGTGACGATCGAGGATGACGTGGAGTTGGGAGCAAACGTGACCATCGACCGGGCCACGCTCGGCCGCACGATCATCAAGCAGGGCACGAAAATCGACAATCTCGTGCAGATCGCCCACAACGTCACCGTCGGGGAGCACGACATCATCGTGGCACAGGTCGGGGTGGCCGGCAGCACGACGATCGGCCATCACGTGATGATCGGTGGCCAGGCTGGACTTGCCGATCATCTCACGATCGGCGATCAGGTGATGATCGCGGCACGCGCGGGAGTCAATCGCAGTATCGAACCGAATCAGATCGTCTCAGGCGCGCCCATCATGCCGCATGAGACATGGATGAAGGCCCAGGCAGTCATTCCACGGCTTCCCGAGCTGCGACAATTGGTTCGTGAGCTTGTGCACCGGATAGAGCGCCTTGAAGCTCAGCTTCATAAGCCGAAACCCGCCAAGCGCACACGCAAGACCTCCCGGCGCAGATAACCCGCCGACGGCTCAGTTGACCACTCCACGCCAAAAAAACAACTTGCTCCAATAGAATCCTGCCCACGGCATGAGGATCGCCGGAAGGGCATCCATCGATCCATACACCATGGCCGAGAATGAACTGCTCACGAGCACAGCGATGCCGGCGAGATAGGCCAACGGCACCAGCTTACGGCCCCGATGGTCAATGGCAGGAATCAGCGGCTCCGCTTTCGCTTTTCTTTGGGTTCGCTGTACGGCCGTGCGCATCCGCGCGGCGAACACATCGGGAACGGTGTCAAGAAGATACCGGTGGTAGCGTGTTTGCATCCACCCGCAGATCCCGCCTAGCAGCAGCAGCGCCGTACTCGTGCTGAACGTGATCCAGGTGTACGTTCCGGAGGAGATCAGTTGATAGCCGAGCGTTCCGACTCCGCCGAGCATGCACACCAGCCCGAGAAAACCGGAAGGAAGCAGAATGTACGTCCGGATGTAGTGGCGTGCCTGCGTCCGGAGATCTTCGCTACGCCACTCCTTGACCAGTTTGGGCATCGATGCCTTTCCCTGTACACCGTCGGGTCGGCATCATAGCATTTGTCCGGGCCTGAGGTATTGGTTGTCGTCATGAATGTCTTTCACCGCACAAGCGCGCGGAGGGACTGTAGGCGCGTCACATCGTCGGCTTGCAGGAGGGAACTGAACGCGCGTTGCGCGCCAGCCGCGAACGCCGGTCGACGGCTCTCACTCACGCCCAATAAGGCACTCACAGACGCAAGGTATTCTCCGCGGCCATTGGCGAGATCCTGCTCCAGGTTCGACTGATTGTAGGCGGCAAACGCAATGGCCTTGTACTCGGATTTCAACAGGCCATCTTCGTCCCACCACGTCCGACCGGAGGTCGAGACAGTGACATTGCTTGTCGTATCCAAAATTTCCTGGATCGTCCCTGTAATGGTGCAGCCGCTCAAAATACCGACCGCGAGGCTCAGAAGCGTCACCCGCTTGCATCGCATACTTGGCATGTTGGACCTCCTTCGGCGCCGTGACCGAGACCTACCTGTTGACGATAGCACAGGGTCCGCGTCACGCACCTCAGGAGGACACTAGTTGGAGGCCCTTACGATGCAGAGGGTGGCGCCTACCTTGGAGAGACGGATAATACGCTTCACCGTGAAGCTGGAATTGCGGAGAAGTTGTCGGACAAGCAGAAGTCTCGGTCAGCCAACCGGCAGGATTTCGGCGATTGCGGAGCGCTCGACGCGGCCGATGCTCACCCATTGTTCCGCCATGGGTACGAGCGCTTGGATGCGAGTTTGCACGGCCGACAGCCGTTGCGCCAGCGTCGTGTTTTTTCGATAGGCGGCAACGCTCAGGAACGCCCGGAGGCCCTGGAGAAACATCGTGATCATGCCGGCCTGGACAGTTTCCGATGCCTCATAGAGGGCCTCGACCTGTTCGATGACCGGGGCAAGCTCGGACGACGTGACAAAATCCGTTGTCCCTTCTCGCTGGAGATCAGCGAGGATTCGCCGCATCGTTGGGATCCGTCGTCTCATCTCCTCGACAAACCGCTCGTCCATCCGGTCGAGTTCGTCAAGAATGCGGCGGATCCCGTCCACGGTGATATCGGCACCCTCCTGCTCCGCCCGGAGAATGACGGCATCGAGCACATCGCGGGCGGGTTGCACGGAGCGTGACCGGACATGCTGCAGATCGCGCAATGCGGTTAACAGGGAGGTCCCGGAAGACATCCCCAGTGAGACCACGGGAGGCTCCGCCTTAGAAACGGGAAGTTCCATCGGTTCGAACAGCTCTGAAAGCTCTTCCGCCGGTCTGCCCTCAGCATGACGGACCGCCGTCGTGATCCGTTGAAGTCCCGATTGCAATGTGGCCAACGCCGCAGCCATTGCGCGTGGTTCCTGCCGCCCGACATCGTGCAGGGTCGGCAACAGCTTCAAGGCCATTTCTTCGATCGACGACAGATGCACCGTGGCGGCGGACCGTGCGAGGTTGGTGAGTCCCTGGAGCATGATCCCATAGAGCTTGGGTTTGGTCGTGCCGTTGGCCCCCTCACTCAGCCGCTTCAAAGCGGAATGAACCTGCGCGAGCCACTCGTGCGCCTCCAGCGCGAACAGGCCGATCACTTCCTTCTCAAAACTGACGTCGATGGGATCCTGAACGGGTGAACGGGCAGGTCCCCCTCCCTCGGCCGGCGGCCGGCGGTCGCCGACCTCAGACGGAGCGGCGGCGCTGCGGGACTCGACCACGCCCTGAATGGCACTGGCCAACGCATCCAGATTTTCCAGCAACGAAGCAAATTGATCCGACACGCTCGGGACATTCTTGGAACGCCGGTCCGCCGAGAACGTGAATGAGACGCGCGCCACATCGGGCGATTCGACCGTCTCGATGATCGACACCAGCGGCGATGAACTCAAATCGATTTCCCGCTTCTCCGGTCCGTTTCCATATGCCGCATCGGTATCAACGGCCACAATGGGGCGCAATGGAAATTGCACGTTGATTCCGACCACGGAGCCTATCTCTCCAGTCGTCAATCGAACCAATGTTCCCAATGGGTATGCCGATAATTGCTCAACCAATGCTTTCATGATTTCTCGAGGAAAGGCCGACCGCTCGGCCACGATGAGCTCCCGGACAGCCTCATGTGGAAAAAAGCGACGGCGGTACGGACGAGGCGTGACCAGCGCATCGAACACATCCACGGCGCCGATGATCTGCGCCATCTCGTGGACGTCGCGGCCACTGAGCCGGTTCGGATACCCGCGTCCATGCGATCGTTCATGCGCCTGCCGGACGACCAGGGCCAGCCACTCCCATTCTGGGCCAAGTGTCCGGACCAATTGATAGCCCAACTCTGGATGCTGTTCGATCAACGTCCGTTCTTCGTGAGTCAGTCGTCCGGACTTCGTCACGATGGATTGGGGGACGGCAAACAAGCCGATGTCATGCAGCAGGCCGGCCAGCGTGAGTCGCTGAAGTTCCTCTCCGTAGTACCCCAATCCCGATCCGACCTTCGTCGCCAAGATGCTCACGTTGACCAAATTCGTGATCAATGTGGATCCGCTGGGGCCTGCCAGTGCCTGAACGACAAGTTGATCGTTCCGGCCAATCGACTCAGCGATATCCTTGGCCAGGGCCGACAACTCTGCCATCTCAAGGGGGTCCTGGCGTTGAATCGCCGAGGCCACGGCAGTCAGCTCCTGCTCCGCCCGCCGGTACACATCTGTCGCGCGTCGTTCTTCCATCACTCCATGTCGCTGTATCTGTTACGCATTCACATTCACTTCAGCATGCAATCGACTGGAAGGCATGTCAAGGCGGAGTGGCCATGACCACGCCGCTCACCGCGCAGGCAATGCCTGACCAATGGCCGCTCGCTCTGCTCTTCCCCGTTCGACCCATTGATGGATCAGGTCGCGGATTGCGGTGAGCCGCGCGCTGACGGCCTGCACCCGTTCGGCGGCCAATTGCAGGCGATGCTGGGCGACGACCGACAAGAGGCTTTGCAGTCCGCCGAAGAAGGTCATGGCAGGCGTCACATTGACCTGCTGCGCTTCGGCCCGCAACTGCACCACCTCCTGTAAGGAGGCTTCCAGGGCCCCGGGAGGGACCGTACCCTCGCCGGCCAAGGCGGCCAGTTTCTCAGTCAAGCCCGGCATCTGCGCATCGATGACTTGGACAAACGCCTCCTCTGAAGCGGCCATGCGGTCGAGATACCCTTGAATCACGTCGACACCGACCTGCTGCACTCCCGCCTGGATTTGGCCTTCCATTTGGTCGATCAGCGTCTTGATTAAATTGCGTTCCAGCGGCCCAGCCGGGGGCGGCTGCTTCGATTGCAGGGTACGGAGGGTGTCGAGGAATTCCGACGGGGACAGTGTAGGAGCGGCCTCGATGGCTTCGGTCTCCCCTTCCGATTCGAAGGACACGCCCGTCGCGCTTGTCAGCGCCGTATGAATCTGTCCGAGTTGTTTGCAGAGAGAGAGAAAATCCTGTACCGAAAAGGACTTCGTCGGATCTTTGATCGCCTCGATGAACGGCAACGCGGCGAAACTCGCCTGTTCGACATCGGGGAGGTTAATGGTGGCGGCAGAGCCACCGAGGTTCGTCACGCCGGCGGTGAGGGTCCCGATCAATGCGGCGTGGCGTTCCGGCGGAGGTCCTTGTTGCAGCTCGTCCAGAGCGACATGAATGTTCTGCAGCCATTCGTGCGCCTCCTGAACAAAGAGATCGACCAGCTCTCTTTGGAAATCATCTGATGTGTCGCCCGACATGCATTCACTCTCTCACCGCGACAGGGCCCGACGGAAAAGCCATTGCGCTGAGCGGTCAACCGCCTGCGGGTGGGCAAGGGAGAAATCACCGGCGTATGACATCGGGGGCCCGTCTGACCTGACGAGCGCAGACGCGTCAGGCGCGCTTGGACCCGCCTCCAAGCTGGGATGCCAGGCCCGCGATCTCGCCCAACTTCTTGGCCATTTCCTCGAATCGTTTCGTCGCCTGCTGCGCGGCCATCTCCGTTTCAGAGACCCGGCGGGCCAGCACCGCATTGCGCTCCCGTTCGGCTTCAAGGAGTTGCAGCATTTCCTTGGCCTTCGTGCCGCCGGCTTCGGTGTCCGCCAAACGACGGGTCAGTTCCTCCACCCGCTGTTGTTCGCGCGAGAATTGTTGCGCCAGCTCCTGCGAGCGACCGACCGCCTTTTCCATTGCCGTCATCTGCTGCACCAACTGCGTCGCCGCCTGACGCTCGGCATTCAAGGCGGCTTCAAGTTCCTGCACCCGGCCGACGGATTTCTGGAGGTCGTTCATCCGCTGCGTCTGCTGGGCGGTCAGCGCCCGTTCCTTTTGCAGCACTCCCTCGAGTTCCTGAGCGCGTGCCGCCTGGCTCTGTAAATCAGCGGCGAGCTTTTTGAATTGGGCCGACTGATCCCGCTCGTGCTTGACCACCGTTTCGAGTTCCTTCAAGCGTTGAGCCGCCCCGGCCAGTTCCGCGGCCGCCTTCTTCGCTTGTGCGGCCTGCTCGCGCTCGAGGGCCAGCAGCGATTCGAGCTCTCTCGCCCGCCCCGCTTGGTTTTCAAATTCCTTGAGCCGTCCCACCTGAGCCTCAAGGTCTTTGATCCGGCCGACCTGGACCTCCAACTCTTTGATTCGACCCGTTTGAGCCTCCAGATCCTTCATTCGCCCGGTTTGGGCTTCGAGTTCTTTGACCCGACCGGTCTGCGCCTCGAGCTGGGCGATGCGCTGCATGAGGTGTGTCGTTTGGGCGCGTTCTTTCTGCAGTTGTGCTTCGGTCTGCTTGAGTTGTTCCAGAGTTTGATGGGAGAGCTCCGGCTGCTCGCCCTCGACAGCGGCGCTCGACGGGGAGACGGGTTGTGCCGCAGACTGAGGAGCCGGCTTCGCTGGGGCAGGAGGCGGCGACGGCGGCTTCTTGCCCAGGAGTTCAATGACCCGGTCTTTGAGGGACGTGCCTTGAAACGGCTTTTTCAGCACGCCGTCCGCATGACAGGACTCGGCCTGCTTGGTGACTTCGTCGTTGACGATGCCGGAGATCAGCAATACCGGGGTATTGGCCAGCGCGGCCTGGCCACGCACGAAGGCACACACCTCATAACCGCTTTTGTCCGGCATGATCACGTCGGACACGATGAGGTCGGGAACCTCTTTGGCGAGGAACGCCAGCGCCTCTTCGCCGTTGGCCGCCAATGTCACGCCTAACCCGGCCTCCGTCAGCAGCCGTTCGGCAACCTTGCGAACGGCAATGCTATCGTCTGCGACCAGGATCTTCGGCATGTATTATTCCTTTCTATGAACACGCTTATGACCGGAGCTGGTCCTGGCGACTTCTGCCCAACCGTTGAAGCGCCACAATGTCGATTTCCTGTCCTTCGTCGGTAAAGCTGCCCAATGTTTCCAGGTCGAGGCGCTTGCTGGGGACGATGTGGGCGATATCTACGTTGTGCAGGGAGGGAATGACTCCATCGATACAAATCGCCATGGGACCGTCGACATGACGAGCGACCAGACATAACAACGGATCGCCTTCGGGCTCCCGGCTGAGCCGGGTGGCCAAATCATAGACCGGCATGACGTCTTTTTCGCGCTTGAGCATGGCTGCCACAAAGGGCGTGCGGCTCGGTACCGGCACCGGATCGATCCATGGCGACACGCCGCCGACGTCCTCGGTGCGCGCCGCCAGTTTTCTCCCGCCGACCGAGAACACCACGACGTTCCACGAGCGCTTGGCGATGACCGCTTGGTCTTGATGACGGGCCGCACGTAACATAATGCACCTACGACGAGGACAAGGCGTGGTGACCGACGATTTCGCCCAACTCCCCCAACACCCAGTCCGCACTGAGAATCAGCACGAGCTGATCCCGATAAATGGTTGTCCCAGAGATCCAGGTCCGTTCTTCCTGCTGGAAATGAGAAGGCAGCGGACGACACTCCGCCCGTTCCAACTCGATCATGCCGATCACTTCCTCGACGCGAACGGCGCCGTGAGTTTGGCCGTTCGAGTAGAGGACGACCCGCATGTCGGGGTTGGACACATCGAGCACGGCGCCAACCCGACCGGCCAGGTCGACGTCGTCATACGTGACGCCGACAAACGTGACACGGCCTCCCCGGCCGGCTTCCTGCGGGGTCAGCACGCCGCGAACACCCTGGGAGGGCACCGCGCACCACTGTTTCCCGAAGCGCACGACCAGCAGCCTGGCCGTCTGGACGACGGCGGTCGTTACCTTATGATGGCCTCTCAAACTCATTCACATCTCAACGACGTTGCCGGTGCACCGCATATCCAATGTCCCGAGGCGGAGCGTTACGATTTCCGCGCAGGCGACTCCTGGCCGATCCACCGTTCCAGTTCTTGAATCAGCGCCCGCTCTTCCACGGGCTTGGCGATATAGGAGCTGGCGCCGACGTTCAACGCCATCTGGCGGTGCTTGTCGCCCGCACGCGTCGTCATCACAATGATTGGCGTCTGTTGCGTCTGGGACCTGCTGCGCAACGCCTGGATCACTTCGTATCCGTTCAACTTGGGCATCTCAAGATCTGTCAGGATCAACCGGTAATTTTTGGCTGATGCCTTGCGCAGTCCTTCTTCTCCATCCACCGCCGTGTCGACTTCATAGCCCGCCGTTTCCAACATGCGTCCCACGAACTTTCTGATGCTTAGGGAGTCGTCGATGAGGAGAATCTTCTGCTCCACCGCCGGCTGAGGCGGCGCGTCCTCGAATGGCGTCTCGGTGGCAACACCTGACGACGCCTCGCTGGACGCCTCCAAGGGTGCTGCGGCCTTCTCGCCGCCAGACAGCAGCCTGGCGGGATCAAGCACGAGCACGACCCGGCCCTCGGGATCGATCGTGGCGCCGCCGAAGCTGGACCGCTCCAGGGACTTGAGGGCGCCGATCGGCTTGATCACGATTTCCTGACGACCGAGCAACTCGTCGACCGCGAGGCCGATGGGGCCCGTGCCCGTCCGTACGATGACGACCGGCTTGCCGACCTCCACCTGTGACACAGCGTTTCGATACACCAATTGCTGCAACGGCTGGACGTCAATGGCCTCGTCACCAATATGCAGCATCGAGCGTTCGCCCATTTGTTGGAGCGATCCGGCCGTCAGCATCGTCACCTCGCGCACGCTCGGCAGCGGAATGCCGTAGCGTTCCTCGCCACACCGCACCATCAGGGCGGTCGCGATGAGGAGTGTCAGCGGCAGGTGCAGGGTGAACTTCGTGCCGACGCCCCGCACGGATTCGACGTCGATGTGACCGTTCATGCTCTCGATGACCCGCTTCACCACGTCCATGCCAACACCGCGGCCGGCCTGGTCGCCGACCTGTTCGGCGGTGGAGAATCCCGGCAGGAAGATGAACTTGATGGCCTCAGCTTCCGGCATGTTCTTGGCAATGTCCGAGCGGACCAGTCCCCGTTCGACGGCTTTGGCCCGGATCTTTTCGATATCGAGGCCGGCGCCGTCGTCTTCCACCTCGATCAATACCGCGTTGCCACGATGCGACGCGTGGAGATAAATCGTTCCGGCTGCTGGCTTGCCCTTCGAGACCCGCATGGCCGCCGGTTCGATACCGTGATAGACGGCATTGCGCACCAGGTGCACCAACGGATCCACCAGACGTTCGACGACGCCTGTATCTACTTCGGTGTGTTCGCCGGACGTGACCAGTGTGACTTCCTTGCCGGTCGCTCTGGCCATCTCCCGCGTCGCCCGGCGGAAGCGGGTGAACGGAGTCCCGATGGGCACCATCCGCGCGCGGGCGATTTCGTCCCGCATGCCGAGGGTGAGTTGCTGCAGCTGGCTCATGTCTTCATGCGAGCGGCGGATCGACCCGCTCAATTGGGTCATCGACTCGGAAATGTCGGCCGTGACCTCGCTGATGCGCCTGGCCAGAATGTTGAAGTCGTCATACTTGTCGAACTCGAGGCTGCCAAAATCGTGTACGCCTTGGAAGGCCGCCGCTGCACTGCCGGCCTTCACCGAATCCGCTGGACTTCCCGTAGTCGTCGGCAACGTGAAGGTGTGTTTTTCTTCGAATGACCGGACGGAATCGATGAGCCGCACCCGGCACGCCAAGACTTGTTGCGACAACTGCTCCAACACTCTCAGACGCTGCTCCAGTCGTCCACGACCAATGACCAGCTCGCCGACGAGATTCAGCAAACGCTCGAGTCGATCACGGCTGACGCGAATCACTTCGCGGTCCTCGGTGACGCCCGTTTCTTTGGCTTTGGTCTGCTCAGGCTCCTGGTTCTTCTCCTCGACGACGGCAGGTTCGGGAGCCGGCTGTACAGGCACCGCCTTGACCACCGTCTCCACAGCCGTCGACGTCTGCTCGAGCTGCTTGAGGCCCTTCATCGCCGCCGCAAAGCGCTGCCGCACGGTGCCCGTCAAGGTCGGATCGCGGCGCATGAGCAGGCGCACGACGTCCACTGATCGCAGCAACACATCGGTATGCCCCGGCTGCACCTTGACGCGGCCTTCACGGACCGCGCCCATAAAATCCTCAATATAGTGCGTCAAATCGCCGATCGACTGGAACCCCACCGTGTACGCCGAACCCTTGAGCGTATGCGCGGTCCGGAACAGTTGGTTGATCAGATCCGGATTCTGCGGTTCCCTCTCGAGTCGCAGCAGCTGGGCTTCCAGGCTTTCCAGGTATTCCTGCGCCTCCGGTGCGAAATAGGAGAGCACCTCCGGGTCCAACATCGGCATGAGATATTCATCGGTCAACGAGGGGGCCGCGGTCGCGCTTGACGCGGCCTCGGACGGCGGTTCGAGCACGGCCGTCGCCACCTGCGCCACCACCGGCTCGGCCGCCGGCGCTGCTGCCGGTGCCGGAGCGCCGACAGGCTCACCCAGTTGAATGTGCTGCAACGTCTGGGTGACGCCTGGGACATCATGGCGGAGCTGGTCGAGCTTGCCGTCGTCCCGTTTCATGAGGAGTCGAATGACGCCGACCGCGTCACCGATGGTGGAGAGCATGGCCGACGAGACCTGAATCTTACCGTCACGCACGGCGATCATGCAGGCTTCAACCGGATGCGCGATGTCCCCGATGACCTTGAACCCGATGGTGTGCGCGGAACCTTTGAGTGTGTGGGCGGTGCGATACAGCGATTGGATCGTTTCGGCATCGCCGGGATTGTCCCGCAAGCGATTGGTCAACACCTCCAGAGTCTGGAGATATTCGTCGGCTTCAGGAGCGAAATACGACAGCACCTCGGGATCGATGGTGGGTACGAGATATTCCGACGCCAACTCCTCGACGCCGCCCGATGACTCGGAGGAGGGCAACAATGCGGCCACCTCCTTTTTCCAGTGGGCGCTGACGGCAAGGTCCTCATTGCCACCTTGTTTGACGACCTCAAGCTGCGATTGAAACGCTTCCACCATGCCGCGAAGCACCCCGACCGTCTTGAGCCAAAGGGACGGATCAATGGCGGTAGACTGCTCCAACGTCGTTTCAAGCAGTTCTCCCAGAAGCGAGAGGCCCAAAAAGCCGTAGATCCCTGAGGCGCCACGCACTTTATGCGCCCAGACATACTGGTTTTGCAGCTCTTCGGGACTGGGCAGCGCCTCGCCCGGAGGATTGACGGCTGCAGAGAGCGCGGCGATGGCTTCGACCGCTTCCATGACGAAAATATCGAGGAGGCCCTGACGGTCCAGTTCGGAGCTCATCCTATCCTTTCTGACCCGGAGCGCCGTGCGACGACGCCCCGGGCACCAGACCTTAGGCCAGCTTGAACTGCGCGACCGACGCCGAGAGACCATCGGCGAGCTTGGCCATGTCTTCGACAGTCACCCGTGCGGCATCGGTGGCTTTTTGTGTCGCCACGGCACCGCCGGTGAAGTCCTTAATCGAGCGACCGACCTGATCCGTCGACGCTGTCTGTGTGGCGGCTGAATGCGCGATGGTTTGCGCCAATTCGGCAGAGCGTTGCGCGATGCCTGAAATTTCGTTGAACACCTCACCGGTACGCAGCGCGGAAGCCGATCCGGCTTCCACCGCCTGGGTTTCCTGCTCCATGGCGACCACGGCGTCCTGCGTTTCGGTCTGAATCACTTTCACCAGGTCTGCAATTTCACGTGTCGCTTGCGTGGAACTTTCGGCCAGTTTCCGCACCTGATCGGCGACGACCGCGAACCGCGCTCCCGCCTCGCCGGCGCCGGCCGCCTCGATGGCGGCGTTGAGCGCGAGCAGGTTGGTTTGATTCGCGATGTCTCGAATCGTCGACACGATTTGTGAAATTTCCAATGAGCGGTCGCCGAGGCCCTTCACCTGCTTCGACATGCGTTGCACGGCTGAACGGATGCTCTGCATGTCCTGCACGGTTTCCTGCACCGCGACGCGGCCGCGTTCGGTCGCTTGCAACACTTGCTTGGCGGATTCGGAAGACGCACCGGCGGTTTCCGCGACTTGACGCATCTGCGCGGCCAGCTGTTCGACGGCGTTCAGGGTTTTGACCGACTCGTCCGCTTGGTGTTTCGCGGTTCCGGCCATCTGACCTGCGCTGTCGCGCAACGTACCGGCTGACTTATTGACGCGTTCGGCCGCCTCACGGACCTGCTTGAGCAGTTGTCCGAACCGACCGATCATGAGGTTGAAACCGTCCGCCAGGTTTCCGAACATGTCCGCCGTCACTTCACCGCGCTTCGTCAGGTCCCCTTTACCGACGTCCGACACCAGCACGAGGAAGTTCATCAACCGTTTCTGCATCTCGTCACGTTCACCTTCCGACGTCACGAGAGCCGTAATGCGGTCCAACATGGCATTGAACGAGCTGGCCATCTGGCCCAGCTCGTCCTTGGAGCTGATCTTGGCGCGCGCTTGATAGTTGCCGCTCGCGGCCAATTGGGCGACGTTCGCGACCTGTCCGATACCCAGGGACAGTTTGTGGGCCACCCAGTATCCGAGGGCTAAGCCCAACAGCACGGCGGCGACACCGCCGACGACCAGAATCCAGGTCGCGTTGGAGGCCATGGTCTTCGCTTCATCCGAGAGGTCTTTGGCGACTTCTGACATGGTCTTAATCTGTTCGGCGTGACGCTGGGTCACCTTTTCGAACGCCGGGCTCAAGCTCACCGTAATGGCCAGGGCGCCCAATTCCCGCATGGCCAAGGCCTGACCGGATGACAACGCCTTATTCTCGAAGCTCTCTTTGATCGTGTTGATCGCCGCATCACCCTGAGCAAAGAACTCGGTGAGCGCCGCTTTCAATTCGGCAAGGTCCTTTGTTTCATCGCGGCCCGTGCTCGACGTCCGCAGCGTCGTTTTTTCGTAGCCGGAGATCAGCCGTTCGATTTCTGTACGGTACGGCGCAATATCTTTTAACTCGATCTCGAAGTCCGAGGCACGCGGCGTTCTCGCGACGTCGACCAGAGACTCGTGGTAGCGGTTGACGTTGAACAGGAGCTGGTTGAACTCGGTCAACGGCACCGTGTAGTCCACGTACACCGTTTCGGCTTGCGTGGACAGACGGCCGTTCGTCACGATGCCCACGCCGGCCATGGCGGCGATGATCACACCGACCAAGCCGAACACCGTCAGCAGTTTGGCCTGTGTCTTTAGGTTTTCAAACCATTGGAAAAAATTGAGCCTCATGGGAACCTCCTCCTTGTCGCTCGCGATACGATCGAGCCGTAAGTCTCACACCCTGTCTTGACGAGTTTCTCTTCAGCCTGTGCCTTCAAAATGGGAAAGAACGACGGACGTTTCCAATACGCCGCGCAGCCGGTCTTCCAGGTTCACGACGGTCGAGACGAAGGGATTGCCTCCGTCTCCCGTACCGACCGGAGCCGGCAAGAACTGATCCTTCGACAGGGTGCGAATCTCGGGAACGGTATCCACCAAGACTCCGACCTGCCAGTTGCCGTGCTTGATGACGACGGCATACTTGAGGGCGGTGTCAGCGGCGAGGCCGATCATCTGCCGCAAATCGAGCAAGGGCACGACCGAACCGCGCAGATTCGTGACGCCGACCAAGCCGGCGGGCATGCCGGGGACGGGGGTGATAGATTCCACCACGAACACTTCGCGCACGTTCTGCAGATCGATCGTGAACAGTTCGCCCCCCAAAGACACGATCGCAGCCCGCATCGTTCCCGTGCCGGTGGTCGGGGCAGCAGTGCCCTGACCCTGAGCCGGGGTTTCGGCGTTCTGGACGGCAAGGGAGGTCGCGCTCTGCGCAGCAGCCATGGCGGTTATCCCAACACCCGTTTCACTGCCGCGAGCAGTTCATCGCCCTTGAACGGCTTGACGACATGGGCATTGGCGCCCTGTTGCTGGCCCCAGAACTTGTCGCTTTCGTTGCCCTTGGACGTGCAGAGGATGATGGGGATGTTCTTGGTCCGATCGTCGTTCTTGAGGTCGCGGCAGGCCTGAAAACCATTCCGGCCAGGCATGACGACATCCATGACGATCAGATCGGGCTTTTCACCGGCCACCTTATCCTCAAGCTTTTCGGTATTCGGAAAGGACACCACCGTGTGGTTCGCGCCCTTCAGCACTCCTTCAATCACTTGCAGCTCGGCATAGGAATCGTCCACAACAAGAATCTTGCTCATCGGTTCTCTCCTTGGTTCTGGTGATGAATGTTTCCGATATATGACAACGCGATTACTTGAGGGGCAGTACGACGCTGATCGCGCCGGCCAAATCCCCTTCCTTCCAACCCTCTTTATGACCGCCCGTGATGTCCTTGCCGCCCTTCGGCGCGCCGTGGCACGACAAACAGGACGCGGCCGCATATTCTGGGTCCATCATACGCAGCACCGGCCGGCCGTCCACCATCGTATTGCGCACGTAGGTCTGGCCTTTGGGATGGCGCGGGTCATTGAACATCCGGAGCACCTCGGCTTCGAAGTCGTCCGGACGGTTGTTGACGTTGCGATAGTCGATGCCGGTGAGTTTCAACTTCACACCGGTCTTCTTGTAGAAGTTTTCTCCGGTTTTACGCGCGAACACGGCGGGGATGAAGCCTTTGAATCCGATGCCGGGCCGGTTGATCACCGGCTGGGCCTCGTCGACCACGTCCTTTTCGGCCTCAACCAACGCGAGATAGAGCGGCGCTTGAGGCACGGCATTGGGAATTCTCAAGTCGATCTTGGTTTTCTTCTTAAAGCGCTCGATGACCTGTGCGGCAATGTAGTCGCCGGTAAAGCCCTTGTTGGCTTTCGACGCATCGTTAATATTGCCCATCTGCTCCGACATGACGCCACGGCCGATCTTCACCAGATCGATCAGGTGTTCCGCCACTTCGGCCTCGTTGCCCGCGAGTACCGGGCTTGCGTGACACAGTAAAGCCACTGCTGCAATCCTGCCCGCCATCCGCCAATTGCACCATGTCGCGTTCATACCCTTCCTCCTTCGTGATGTCACTTGATCGGATTCTTCGTTCCTTTTCTCATTCTTCGCGTCCATCACCTAGCGATTCCTGTTTTTGTACAAGCGGCGTCGGCAACGCATGCGGCTCGTAACGCACGCAACCTTTCGCAGCCTGCGGCCCACTCTGCAAAGGTTGTGCTTACGCAGGATCGACGCACAGCTACGTGAATACCGAACACAAAACGCCTGGGGTTTCAGAGATTTACGTACTCTACACAGGAACATCGTTCTGCCTCGTTCGCCGCATGAGTGTTCAGGTTGCGACAAAATGATGCCGTTTGGACAAAAATTGACCATTCGAATTGTCCAATCATCGCGCAGCGACTGCTGTGATCAGATGCTGCGACTGCTGAGCAGTGTAGTCGGTGCCCAAGGCAGGGCGCAGTCGGGCGTGAGTTTCAAGGAAGTGTCTATCGGGAGGACGCGCGGGAGCGGGTCTGAGACCAACGTTGAGAACGTGTGAGTCCTTCTTGAACACACCGGCAAACGAGCCGCCCGATCATGGCACCGATCTGGGTATGTGTCCCGCTATACGGCAGCCGATGAAGTCCCTTCAGGCTGCTCGCGATGACGACCGCATCGGTTCCGGTCCCTGTGGCCAGTGATGAGGTGCGGACGGTGCTCCGAACCTTGTGCTGGATCAAGATTCCGGTCTTGCTCTCCGTGGCGACCTGTACCGCTCCCACCAACGCCGTCATACTCAATGTTGCATTCGTGACCAGAATGATATTGATGGTCCCTGGCTTATTACCGTCACAGCCGGTGACCATGCAGGGGTCCCCAGCCCGGACCGCGTTGGTGACGCCGACCGTGCAGAAACATTCGACCCAAATCGCCCCCGATTGTTCACGATCGACGACAAGCTGCGTCATTGGCACCGCCGTCATGAGGCCGATCACGGGCATCCTTGCCCTCACCCGCGCCGCCAGTCGGCCGAGATACCGGGCCGGATCGCTCCATTTCGTCGTCAGAGGACGCTGATTCGCAGATGGGTTTGCCGGAACCTGGTGATTGAGGATGGACCGCGCGCGGACGATGCCTCCCCTGCGCGGGGCGGAAGAAATGATTCGATGCATCTCCTTCAAATCGATGATCAGGGTCCCGTGTCGAACCCGGTAGCGGATGCGATCCTGTCTCGCGTTCACAGCGATCATCCTAATCCCGCAACAAGCCGCCCAGGGCGGCAAGAAGGCGATCGTTCTCCCGCTGCTCCCGTACCGCAATGCGAATCATCCGGTCGCTGCAACCTTCCACCGAGGCACAGTCACGTATCAGCAGACCCCGTCGGCGCAGGGCCGAGGCGATCGCGGAAGCACGAACGCGCCGTGGCAGCTCGATCAAGAGAAAATTTACGGCCGAAGGAATCACTCTCAATCCATTCATCGATGAAAGCTGGTTGGCCACCCTGGCCCGTTCCTTTCCCACATAGGCGAGGCAACGACGCGCATGGGCAGTGTCCGCCATCGCCGCTTCCGCGGCTCGCTGGGCAACCGCATTGACAGTCCAGGGCGGCTGATGTCGCCTCAACAACGCGGCGACAGGCGCGGAGGAGAGGCTATAGCCGATCCGCAGGCCCGGCAAGCCGTAAAACTTGGTGAAGCTTCGAAGGATGATGAGCCGTGAGAAGGAGGAGAGGTGCGGCACACAGGTCAACACACCGCAATACTCGATGAACGACTCGTCCACGACGATCCACGCTCCGGCGCGAGAGGCGGCGCCGAAGAGCCTCTTCAACTCGGCACGACCGCAGGGGCGTCCTGTCGGACTGTTGGGATGACAGACAAAGACGGCGTCGATGGCCGTCCTGCCGCGCCGCTGTGTGGCTAGTCGATGCGTCACTTCCTCGAGCGGAGGCCGATAATCGTTCTCCGGCTTTGCCATGACCATGCGGTATCGACCGCCGGCGCGTTCAACGGCATGGGCATACTCCACATAGGTTGGCCCGACAATGATGGCGGAGCGCATCGAGAGCGCTCGCGGAATGAGATCGATCAGTTCCGTGGCGCCGTTGCCCACGACGAGACGGTCCGACGACATGCGCCACCGGCGGCTGATCGCTCGCGTGAGACTGACACAATCAGGGTCCGGATAGTGCTGGACCAAGGTGGCCGCGTCCGCCACGACTCGAAGGGCGCGTGGCGAAGCTCCCAGCGGATTGATGCTTGCGCTGAAATCCAAGATGGATTCGATGGAGCGGCCCAGTTCCCGGGCGGCGGCATGGACGTTCCCGCCATGCACCGGCGCAGTCGTTACCACCACAGGAACCTCATCGACCCCGCGATGGCCATCAGATAGGCCACAGTCATGATCTGCCCAGCCCGATCCACATGCCGGACTGACAACGGGGTCTCGCCGTCCCCGAGGACCGGACGATCGGCACGACAGCCTCCATAGAAGTTGACACCTCCAAGCCGGACGCCCAATGCACCCGCCATCGCCGCTTCGGGTCTTCCACTGTTGGGACTCGGATGCTTATGCCCGTCTCGAAGCAGGATGGTGCTGCTCCGCTTCACGGCATTCGCGCTCAGGAGGACCAGCCCCGCGGCAACGGCAATCAACCATGCCGTGATGCGTGCTGGAATCCAGTTGGCAAGATCATCCAGCCTGGCCGAGGCCCATCCGAACTCCCGGTAGTTGTCGTCACGATGCCCGACCATCGAATCGAGCGTTGAAACGGCCTTGTACGCCAACGCCAGCGGCGGCCCCCCGACCACGAGGAACAACAGCGGCGCAATGACACCGTCACATGCACTTTCGGCAACGGTTTCCACAGCGGCCCGAGCCACCTCTGCCTCGGACAAGTGCTGCGTATCCCGTCCGACAATCAATCCAACCGCCTGCCGGGCTTGCTCCAACGATCCGGCTTTCAGCGCTGCGGACACGGCACGAACATGATCGATCAAATCTCTCCAGGCCAACGTCGTCGCAGCCAAACAGATCCCAATGCCCCGACCCACCCAGTCATCGACCGCCGTCCCGGCCGCGATCGCCGCCCAGCCGGCCGCAAAGGCCATGGCGGGCAGACCGGCGGCCAAGACAATGCCGGCGGCACGGAGTGAGAACGCTCCCCTACAACGCGCACGGACCCGTGGGTACACATACCCGATCACGCGGCCCATCCCGCGTACCGGATGCGGCATCGCACGCGGATCGCCGATGGCCGCATCGAGCGCGCAAGCCACGAGGACGTCAACGGGATTCATGTGAGGGACAACAGCAGCGGCATGAGCAGCACGAAAATCACTTCGATGAGCTCGTTCGTCGCGCCGAGCGTGTCGCCGGTGATGCCGCCGAACATGTGCTGATAGAAATTCGTGGCCAGCCGGCTGAGCAGACCACCCGCCACGACCGCCGCCAGGGCGGGAACGGGTCCGAAGGACCAGATCATCAGACCCACAATCATGACCGTCGCCCCGAGGACATGGCGGCCCGACAGATGCGCAAGAAATGGAGCGGCCAGGCCTCCTTCAGCGCGGCGAGCATAGGCAGCCCCGTAGGCACCGACGACCATGCCCCATCGACCCATGGCCGGCATACACACCAGTACCGGAGCCCTCAGTGCCTCGGGCACGGACACGAGCGCGCCGTAGCGCAAGATCAAGGAGAGAAAGAGACCGGTTGCGCCGATCGCGCCGATGCAGGGATCACGCATGATGGTCAGGCGGTCGGAGGCGCTACGACCGCCGGCCAAGCCATCCAGCGTGTCAGCCAACCCATCTTGATGGAGCCCGCGCGTCATGGCCACAAGCACAAGAATGAGCAACGCCGCCACGACCTCACGGGGCAGCCATCGCGCCAGGACCACGTCGGTCAGAGCCAGGAGCCCACCGAGCAGAATGCCCACGAAGGGGTACCACAGCATCGACCCGGCCAATTCATCGGGCGCAGGATCATGACACTCACGGGTCAATGGCACCGCCGTCAGAAACTGCCAGGCACAGATCAACGGTCTCAGATGAGCGGTCATGTGCTGCGCTCCGACACACCGGCTTCATCGAACGTGGCCATTTCCGTCAGCACCTTGATAGCCGCCTGCACGAGTCCCATGCCGAGGCAGGCGCCGGTTCCCTCGCCGAGCCGCAGATCAAGATCGAACAGCGGCTTCAATTGCAGTGTGTCCAGCACGACCCGATGGCCCCTCTCGACGGACCGGTGTGAGGCGACCAAGTACGGGCGGCAGCGCGGCTGCAGACCGGCCGCAATCAAGGCGGCAGCGCCGGCAATGAATCCATCAAGCACGACGGGCACCTGCGCCGCTGCACCGCCTAGGATCAGACCGGCCATCCCTGCGATTTCGAGGCCACCTACTTTGGCAAGCACATCCAGCGCGTCGTGCCGATCCGGTCGATGACAGGCCAGCGCCCGCTCGATCACAGAAATTTTCCGAGCCCGCCCCTGCTCGTCAATCCCCGTGCCCATTCCCGTCACTGCGTGAACCGCCTCTCCGGTCATGACCGCAGCAATCGCCGCACTTGCCGTGGTATTCCCGATACCCATCTCGCCTGTACCGATCAGACCGATGCCGTGACGAACGGCGTCGGCGGCCAGCTCGACACCGATCATGAGCGCCTGCTCCGCCGTCGTCCGATCCATGGCAGGCACATGAAGCATGTTTCTCGTGCCCTTCATCACTTTCCGATTGATCAACCCGGCAACCGTCCCGAAGTCATGCGCCACCCCGATGTCCACCACACGAACTTCCGTGCCTGCATGGCGCGCCAGGACATTGACGCCGGCACCGCCCCGGAGAAAATTCAACACCA
>Ga0070664_100001400_pt1 | contig 19240 bp, 12 predicted proteins | sample KBSC73metaG_FD_65863 | JGI IMG/M metagenome (GOLD analysis project Ga0070664, IMG submission 65863) | Corn rhizosphere microbial communities from Kellogg Biological Station, Michigan, USA - KBS C7-3 metaG | ecosystem: Host-associated > Plants > Roots > Rhizosphere > Soil ... | reverse complement strand
ATGGAATGTGGCTGGGATTCGTGGAGCGCACGGCGTGGACTACTGATGATTCGATGCCGCGATCTCGATCATCATTCGACGACGTTCACTGTCACGCTGGCACTCTTTCGAAAAAACAGGAGAAACGTGAGAAACGGGAGACAATGCTTGCTCTCGTTTCTCCCGTTTCTCTTGTTTGCTCTTAAGAGTCGCTGTCGTTGATTGGGCGCTCGTTCAGCTGACGCGCTTCTTCCTCAAATTCTGGAACACAAACGTCCCCAGGTTCGTGGACGTGACGATATCGGGCATCCCATCGCCGTTCATGTCGGTGATGACGATGTGCGAGCCGACGCCTGAGCGATTGTGCACGAGCTCGGGCACGAACTCGGCGCCGCCGGGCGCTTGCTTATTGCGCACGAGCCGGTAGAGATAGAGCACGGGCTCTCCCCATGGATCCGGATCGGTATAGCCGAAGTGCGACATGTAGCGCTTCCCGGTCACCATGTCCATCAGTCCGTCGCCATCCATATCGGCGAAGGCCGTGGCGTGCGGTTCAGTGAAGATCACGTCGCCCGCATTCTTCGTCGTGAAGTCCCCCATGATCATGTGTTCGACGAAACTGATCTTGCTGCCCTCACGCTTCTGCTCGTACCACGCGAGACCGAAGCCGTGCCCTTCCATTGCCGTGACGATGTCGTTCAGCTTGTCGCCGTTGACGTCGTTGACGGCGATCTCGGCGCCGCCGGCGCCGCCCTGCGACGCGCCCCACCGTCCAAACGCCTGCGGGTGCATCGTCCAGACGCCGGTGGTCCCCGGCGGCGGCTGCTCCCACCAGCCGTAGCAGTTGATGTAGTCCATCCGTCCGTCGCCGTTGATATCGCCGACGCCAAGACCGTGGCCGATGTTCACGCCCCAGGGGCCCGGCTCCGAGATCGTTTTCGTGATCCATGTGCCGGTCGGATTTGCCGGATCCGGATGCGAGTATCGAAGCGTGTTGTTGCCGGCGTGGATGATGTCCGGCTTGCCGTCGCCGTCGATGTCTTTCATCAACGTTTCTTCATTGCCGACCGGCTGAAGCACGACGTACTTGGCCCACAGACGTGACGCATTCTGCGGATTGACGTACAGCGTGCCGGTGCCGTTGCCAGCGTTGCCGCTCATCACGAGCAGATCGATCCAGCCATCGCCGGTAAAGTCGTAGGCGAGACTGACCATCGACGGGATTGGATACTCGGCGGTCGGATTGAACGACTTGGGCGTGTAGATCTGTTTCGCGATCTTGTAGTCGGGTCCGAGATACAAGTACGGGCCCGCGGCGACGTCCATGATGCCGTCGTGATTGAAATCGCCGGCGGCCGCCGTCCACGAGTAGTAGTGAGGATCGACGGCGATGGCCTTGAAGTTCTTGCCGGTCTCGACCGGTCCCCACGTCCGCGCGAGCAGATCCTTGTACATCAGGTCCTTCACGCGCAGCTCGCCGGTGCCGCCGACGTAGAGTCCGATCTGACCGTAACCGTCGGCGTCGGATTCCGGAATCCCACCTTGCGCTGGTCCACCACGACCGAGTGAACCGCCGTTGAACTTCGGCCGCACGCTGTTTTCCGTGAGGAGAATTTCGACCTCGTTGTAGCCGCCCGGAACGAACGCGCCTGTCGGGCGCTCGGCGAGATTCTTCGGCAGTTGCGCGGCAATCTCGGGAGGGATCGCAGGCGCGGGACCGCCGCCGCGGGTAGCACCCGGCTGAAGCGGGACGCCACCGGGCGCGCCGGCACCGCGTCCCGCCGCCGGGACAGCGCCCGCTGCGCCGCGTCCGGCGCCAGCTCCTCCTCCACCAACGCCTATCGCGGCGGCGAGAGGCTCGCGTTTCGTCTCCCTACCTTGCGCGTCGAGCGTCACGTCGTAGGACGCGAGGTCACCTTCGGTCAGCGACATGAGCACTCCCTTCATGCCTCCGTCCGGAGTCTTCGCCACACGCATCAGAATTCCGCCCTTACACCCGGCCGTGCATTTCACGCTGGCGTAGAGGCCGACATCCTGAAACGCTTTGCCGTCGAGGAGGAGCCAACCGCCGTTTGAATCTTTCGGCGTTCCCACGATTTCGCCGTTCTGGACCTTCCACTCGGCCTGACCGAGCGACTTGAAGGCGGTCAGATTAGTACCGGTGAAGCGGTAGTCGGCACGGAACGTCGGCCCCGCGCCGAGCACAGGCAGGATCAACATCGCCAACAATGCGGCAACCGCCACAACAGTTCGCTGACTCATCGTCTCCTCCATGGTCGCTGACACGGCATGCCTTCCGGTTGCCGCAGACGATAGCTCGAAACGGCTGCCACCGTATGAAATCTCTGGAATAGTGCCGCGAAGTGGTGAATTAATAGAGTGCTCACAACAGGTGTTTCGCAAGGAGACGGATATGAGCAGGAGAATGATGGGCATCATCAACGGCCTCGCGCTTGTTCTGCTGATGCCGGTCGTGGCGGCCAGTCAGGACCCTCAGACCAGTCAACCCACTCAGGCCAGCCAGCCGGCGGAACGCAGCCGGACGCAAGGACTGAAAGAGACCGAACGCTTTATCAAATCGGGTGCGGCTATAACCCAAAAGCTGGCGACCGCCAACACGCAGACGCAAAGCACCCTGGATGCGTACAACGCCCTCGTGACCCAGCCTTCAAAGGACATGAAGGGAGATTACAAACGTTTGATGAAGGCCAAAGACGCGATGGATGGCAAGGTTGCGGACGCTCGCGCGAAGCTTGGCGAGATGCAGAAAATGGGCGATGCCTACTTCAGCGGCCGTGCGGAATCCATCAAGGGGATTCAGGACAAGGATCTTCAGAGCCGTGCACAATTGCGGCTGCAGGACAATCAGAAGGCATTCGCAGGCGTGCTGGATGGGCTCCAGCAAGCCGGCGCCGCGGTCGACCCGATCCGACAGCAACTGGACGATCAGATCACCTATCTTGGCAGCGACCTGTCGCCGTCGGGAACCGCGTCACTGAAACCCAATGCAGAGAAACTGAATCAACAAGGCCATGAAGCCTTTTCCAAGATCGATGAAGCGGTGAAACGAGCGGATCTCTATTTTCAGAGTCTGAAGCCAACCGAATCTTAAGACGCACATCAACGAGCCACGACATCCCTGACTGCCGATCGTATGTAGGGCGCGGGCGATTGAGCCGTCGGCCCGAAGTGCGGGAGTTCGCTCGTCGTGGGCGAGCGCAAATGTAAGCGCGATCGGTAGGAAGAACATCGCCGAATCGCTGAGGTCGCGGCACCGACTAGTCCCGTCGAAATCGCGGCCTCCCGCGAGTTCTCGTGACACCCTCGTCCGGCAGCGATCGACTTCAACCAGCGCAGCGTCCGCGCTCCTGAACCACAGAATTTCCTTAGCAATTCATCCACTAATTGCTGTGAGTGCCCCGTGATCGGGACACCGTTCAGGCGCCGAAATTGCTGATGTCGCCTTGCGTTCGTGAATTCACTCGACGCTCAGAACAGATGCAAAGCAAGGAGACGAGAATGAGCAGGAGAATTACCGCCATCAACTGCCTCGTGCTTATCGCTGTGCTCGTCCCGGTCGTAGCCGCCAGCCAAGCCACTCAGCCGACTCAGCCGGCTCCGTCGGCAGAACGAAGCCGCACGCAGGGACTGAAAGAGACAGATCGCTTTGTCAAATCTGGCGCCGCGATCTCGGACAAGGTGGGGGCAGCCAAGACGCAGGCAAGTACGACTCTCGACGCGTATAACGCGCTTGTGACCCAACCTTCCAAAGACATGAAAGGCGACTACAAACGTCTCATGAAGGCCAGAGACTCGATGAACTCCAAAGTTGCGGACGCGCGCACGCAGCTGGATGAGATGCAGAAAATGGGAGATACGTATTTCAGTGGCCGCGCGGAAAGTGTGAAAGCCATTCAGGACGCGTCCCTCCAGGGCCGTGCGAAGCAGCGGCTGCTCGACAATCAGAAAGCATTCGCAGACGTGGTCTCCGGTCTGCACGCAGCGGGTCAGGCGCTGGAACCGTTCCGGAAGCAGCTCGATGACCAGATCACCTACCTTGGCAGCGATCTGTCACCATCGGGAACGGCGTCACTGAAGCCCAATGCCGAAAAACTCAACAAACAAGGCCAGGAAGCCTTCGCCAAGATCGATGAAGCGGTCAAAAAGGCGGATCAATACTTTCAGGGTCTGAAGGCAACCGATTCGTAACCATCTGGGTACAGTTACTCGAGCCGTCGGCCCGAGCCAAACAGAATGACTCGGGCCGACAAGTCAATATGTCGGAGAGGAACCTACTTCTTCTTGCTCGGTGAGTCGTCTGCCTTCAGATCGCCGAGCGCGTACTGCATGCCCGCGAGCAGGTGCTCCATCATCGGTTTGATCGCATAGATCCGCTCGTCGTGGCCGAGCGCCATGTAGAAGACGCGACCCTGACCGTCACGCTTAATCCAGCTCAGGCCGAAGTCGTGATCCGGACGCGGATTGCTCTCCTTCAGCCTGTCCATGAAGCTCATCTTGTCGTAGTTGATGCTGGTCAGCACGTGCACGTTCTCGCGAGAGAACGAGTTGATGCTGAAGGTGTAGGTCTCGTCGTAGACGTCGAAGTCCTGTCCGCCGGCAAACATCTTCGTCAACGGGCTGGCCTTGTCGTCGACCTTGACGACAATGTGCTGCGGGTTGAGCCAGTGGAACTTGAACCAGCCGCCGATCATGTTGTCCCAGTCAGGCCAGCTGCCGCGGCCGTTGTCGCGGCCCGCCGTGCCAACGTACTTGTTGTCGGCCGTCGCGACGGGGACGATGCCGTTCACGAACGCGGACTGCAGGACCTTGCCGGCGTTGCCCGGATCGAGTTGTTTGTACCAGGCAGCGCCGACCGCGTCCATGTCGGCCTTCGTCAGGGTCAGGTCATTCGCCTGCAGCTTCTTCTCGCTGAGGCCCCACGACCAGCGGAGGATCACCGACGCCAGAGTTCCTCCAGGCCCATTGGCGTTGCCGCGGCCGAAGCCACGCCCGCCGCCGGTGTTCTCGTCGTTGGGGCACGGCGAGTGATAGGAATCGCCGGTCGCATGGATACCCGCAACGCCCTTGCCGCTGCGGACGAACTCGACGAACGCGGCTCGTCGCGCATCGGTCGCGGCTTTATCGCCGGCCTTGTCCAGAAAGCAGCCGGTCGTGCTCGAGAGGAAGATCGCGTCGTACTGCTTGAGGTTCTCGGTCGTGAAGACGCCAGGATCCCACGACGTGTCCGAGGTCCAACCGCCGGTCTTCTTCCCCAACTCCTCGACCGCTTTCGCCGCCAGCGGGATCGACGAGTGCTGGTACCCCGAAGACGGAATGCGCGAAAAGATCAGGACCTTATGCGCCTTTAGAGGCTTGGCGGGCGCGGCCGTCGGCAACGCGGCCATCATCTGCTCGACGTCGCTCGGGCACGGAACGGTCGGGTGCTGGCTGCGACCACCGCACGGCTCGTTCAAGCCTGGCGTCGTCGCGCCGGCGACGAACTCTGTCGATCCTCCACGACCGAACCCGCCGCCGAATCCGGCGCCGGCCCCGCCCGCACCCGCCGCTGGCGGAGCCTGCGGTCCGAGCGCAGCGTTCAGCGCGGTGGAGAGCTGCTGCTGGGTCACCGAGCCGGATTTCTGGGTGTCCGCCGCGTCATACCACGCCGCGAACGTGGTTTTGAGCTCCGCCGCCGTGACCGCTCCGTCCTTGTCGCCATCAAAAATCGTAAAGAGTTGCGGGCCGATTGGGGCTCCGCCGCGCCCGCCGCCAGCAGCCGCCGGTGCCTGCGCGCCCGCCGCCGGCGCCTGCGCGCCCATCCCCATCGGCGCCATGCCGATGATCGCCGCCGCGCCAGCGCACACGGCCGTCCGCGCCGCTGACCTCCACTGAACTGACATGAAGCCTCCTATGTGCCCGGATATCAAACCCAATCCTTGCCTAATTACCGACCCATTGCCATAAACGTTTCACTTTAGGAACAATCCCGAGGCGCTTCGCGGCCTCCAGAGAATAGCGCATCGCCGCTTCAGGTTACCCGGACCGGCAGATGTTAATCTGCAACGGTAGGCACAACGTTTCCGGCGGTATCGAGAGTTTCTCCGACGATGACTGGCAAGCGTCGAGGAAGGTCGAAGACTCGTGCTCCGCGCAGTCTCGACCGACCGTTGTCGCACTCGCACACCCAGCGTTTTGGTGCTGCCGTTCTTCTGTTCTTCTTGTCCCTGGCGGTGTTCTGGCCATCGAGAGGGGCCGACTTCGTCTGGGACGACCAGCCGTACAACCTCGCGGGCAACGACGCGTTGATGCGTGGCGACTACGTCGGCTTCTGGACACGCCCTTATCGCGATTTCTACATTCCGGTGGCCTACACCGCGTGGACAGCCGTAGCACAAGTCACAAAAATACCGGATAGGCCTGATGGTGGGTTGGAGCCTGAATCGTTTCGCACTATCAACCTGATCCTCCACGCGACGAATACCGTCCTGGTGTTCTTGCTGACGTACTCATTGGTTGGTTCAGTTCTCGCCGCGGCGACTGGAGCGATGCTCTTCAGTGTGCACCCGCTGCAGGTCGAATCCGTGGTGTGGATCTCCGAGTTGCGTGGACTTTTGGCGTCGTTTTTCTCGTTAATCGCGCTGATCTTGTACCGCCGGTATCGAGTCACCGGCAGCCGTCGGGTCGCTCTCGCCGTTACCGCGACCGTCAGCTTTGGGCTCAGCATCCTGACAAAGCCGTCAACAACGATGCTGCCTCTGATGGCAGTCACTCTGGATTTCCTCTTCCATCGTGCGGAACTGCCGCGACGCTGGTGGGTCGTGCCTTCGCTGTGGGCGCTTCTCGCAATACCGATCATGATCGTCGCGAAGGGCGTGCAGCCGGATATCGTGGTCGAGTATGTGCCGTCGTTGATTGGCCGGGTCGCCGTCGCCGCGGATGCGCTCGTGTTTTACGCCGGCAAGCTTTTCGTCCCGTGGCCCTTGAGTCCGTCGTATGGGAGGACCCCGCAGACGGTGGCTCATTGGCACCTGAGCAGCCTCTTGTGGCCGCTCCCGTTCGTCATCGGATTCGCCGCGTGGCGGAATCGCCGCAGGTTGCCGGCAATGGCACTGAGCGTCGTTATCGGACTGAGCGCGCTCCTTCCCGTGCTGGGTCTCGTGCCCTTCAAGGGTCAGAACTTCTCGACGGTTGCCGATCGCTACATGTACTTTCCGCTTGCCGGCGCAGCCCTGGCGATCGCGTCGTGGATCGCTGCAACGAAGATGACTCGTGCGCGATGGTCGCTGGTTTTTACCATCCTCATCGCTCTAACCGCGCTGAACGTTCAATACCAAGCGTCCTGGAGAAACGAGATCAGTCTGTGGCGTCATGCGGCGAACGTCTATCCGCACCAGGCCCGCGTCCACAACAACTACGGTGCGGCGCTCCAGGTCGCCGGTCAACAGGAAGACGCGATCGCGCAATTCGATCTGGCCTTGCAGGCTCGGCCGGACTTCGCCGATGCGTACTGCAACCGTGGCAGCAGCCTGGGCCGGTTGCATCGCTATGAAGAGGCGCTATCCGACGAGAACCGGGCGATTCAACTGGATCCGACGGATGGGGCCTGCTGGTACAACCGCGCCACAACGCTTCTTCTACCTGGGGCGCTATTTCGAATCGCAACACGATCTCGTGCAAGCCGAGACTCGCGGCTACCAGCCGCCTGCCGGTTTCGCAGACGCGGTTGAACGAGGACTGCGTGGAAGGTAGCCGTTCCCGCAGCCCACGGTAACGCAAAGAATTGCGAGGCCGCATCGCGCCACGATCGGAGTCGTGACGTTTCTGTGGCAATCATGCGACGACTGCCATCGATTGTTCACGCACGCGTCGCACCTTGTCTCTTCTCGACGACACGCGACCATCGCAGGTGACAGATCCTCGCACGCGCACGCGTTGACGGTCAGCGAGACGCCGTCGCAATTCTTGCCGAATACATTACGACTTCCAATCGACCGCAGGAGCACACTCGTACGAGTGTCACAGCACGTCCGCGAGCATCTCAATTGCATGCCCGCGAGCACATGTCATCGCTTCAGACGACCGCGCGCCGGATGGTTGGCACAGCGATTGTTCCGCTCGCCGTTCTCGTTTCTTCTGTAGTCGGGGCGCAACCAGCATTCGCGCAGAGCAAGGTCGCCGGCGAAGTCCGCGCCGCCGATGGTTCGCCGATCGCCGGGGCGACGGTCCGGATCGAAAGCTCGAGTCTGCACTCACCGATCACAGGAATCACCGATGCCTCCGGGCACTACGACATCGACAAGGTCAAGCCCGGTATCTGGGTCGAGATCACCGCCTTCAATCAGAGCGGCCGCATCCTGGCCCGGACAGTCGCGCTCGTCACCGACGTCACCGAGACCGTGAATCTTCAGGCGCTGCCGGTGTCGGCTGTCGCGAAGAGCAGTCAGGATCTCAACCCGGTCGGGGGCCCGTCAGCCGACCTTCGAGGCATCGTGACGGCGCCTAATGGGTCGCCTGTCGCCGGGGCGAAAGTGTCGATTGCGGACACGATGGTCGCCACAACCACCGATTCGGTTGGCCGTTATGCCTTCCCTGGCCTGCGCCCGGGAATGGGCGTCGAACTCGATGTCGCCGCGACGGGATTCGATGGGGGACACGCCACAGCCGTCATACCTGAAAAGGGACACGGCGACGTCAACATCGGGCTCGAGCCCACTCCCCCCGCAGAAACCGGCGGCACGAGTCTGCCGTCGTTTGTCACGACCTCCGACGATCTGACGCTTCAACTGCGGCGACGTGACCTGGCGCTCCTTCCGACCGTCGAACGACAGGATCTCTTTCGTGCGCTGCAATTTCTCCCGGCTGCTTCCGCCGCCCAGGAGGCTTCGTCTGAACTCTTCGTGGGGGGCGGAACGCCAGATCAGACAGGCGTCAGTCTTGATGGTTTCAGCGTGTATCCGCTTCCTCACGCCTGGGGCGTGTTCAGCGCCCTGAATATGGATGCCGTCGAAGACGGGAATTTCTCAGGGGTGAGTGTCGACGCCGCACAAGGAGGGCACCTTGCCGGGAACCTCCGGCTGACTGGCGCAACCGGTTCGGCGAAGCCGGAAGCTGTGATCGATCTGAGCGCCCTCGGAGGTGCGACAAAATTCTCGACCCCGATCGGTCGTCGCGCCTCGCTTCTTCTCGCCGGCCGCTGGTCACCGCCGTCGCAACTCTACGGCGATCTGCTGGACTACTTTTACGATCAGGACACGGAGAAGGCTCGCACCCGGCCGGCAGAATTCGCCGGCGGTTTGTTCGGCACTCCGGCGGCCGATCCCTCGTTCTACGATCTGAACGGCAAGCTGCAATTCCAGCCGTCGACGCATGACCACGTCTCGTTGACGCTGTACAACGCGCGCGACATTACGAACCGATCGCACGACGTTTCCGTTCCGTCGGACGACAGCATCAACGTGCCGAATCCACTGGCGCTTCCATCGGACGCCGTCGCGCAGGTGAGCAGCGTGATGACATGGAGAGGACACGCTGGCTCCGCGGTGTGGGACCGCCAATGGTCTCCAAAAGTCGGAACGGTCCTGACCGTCGCTCGATCGGAATTCTCGCGCGATGCAGACGGGGCATCGGTCCTCGCCAGCCCTTCGACGGGGACTGACTATTCCTTTGCCGACGGACGCGGAGGCAGTCAGGCTCTCACCGAACAGAACGTCATCCGCGACACGACGATTCGAGCGGTCAGCTCGATTGCGCTTGGGTTCGCCCACGTGGTGTCCGGCGGCGCGGAGATCGTGTCACTGGACTCCAACTACAACGCGTCCACCGAAGTGGCTCAGCCCGACGGCGCGTCGGGCCGTCCCACCTCTTCTCTGTCAGACTTGCTCCGGCGCGACGATGAGGGGCGTGTGTCAACCGTCTTCGCGCAGGACATCTGGCGTCCGTTCGGGCGCATGATCGTGACACCGGGCGTGCGCGTCACCGGGTACGATCTCACGAGCCAGACGTACTTCGATCCCCGAGTCAGCGCGACCTACTTCGTACTTCCGCAGTTTCGGGTGACCGGTGGATTCACTGTGGATCACCAGTTCGCCAACCGGATCGTCCGCGAGGATCCCGCTCGCGGCGACGGCGCGTTCTGGACGCTGGCAGACGGCAAAGCGATTGCCGTCCCGCGCGCGCGGCAAGGCTTCGTTGGAGCGACCTTCGAGCTGCCCGGCGTGCTCTGGTCCGTCCAGGGATACTACAAGCAGCTCGACGACCTGACCCTCTTCGTGCCCGCGCTCCTGCCGGGCATCGCCGCCGACCCGGCAAACATGATGCTCCACACCGGTTCCGGTCGCGCGCTCGGATTTGAGACCGTCGTCCAGTACGCCAACGAACGCAACGCGCTCTGGACAAGTCTCACGGCGGGTCGAACGGAGTACACGTATCCCTCGCTTCAAAGCGCGACATATCCCGCCTCGTTCGACCGTCCAGTCGAATTCAAGTTCACTGACACCATGCACATCTGGCGAGCCTGGTCGCTGAGCGGCGTGTGGGTCGCGGCAGGCGGTCGCCCGGTCACCCCGGCATTGAGCACTGAAGCTCTCTGGTTCCCTTCCGGCGAGGCGCTCTACCAGGTCAAGTTTGGTGACAGGAACTCGAGCCGACTGCCCGCGTACCATCGGCTGGATCTCTCCGGCCAACGCGACTTCAACCTCGGCGTGCTGAAAGCCACCGTTGGCGCCACGCTGTTCAACGTGTACGACCGCCAGAACGTCGCCTACACCGAATACCAGGTGGCCAATGAGGCGGTCGTGTCCAACGATGTCTTGCTCATGCGCCGTGCGGTCAACGTCTTCGCGCGGTTCTCTTTTTAACCGCGCTCGTAGATCAGAGAGGGAGTTTTCGATGATGTATGTAATGAGGCGACGCCTGGTCGCGTCGCTGGTCACCGCGGCATTGCCCCTTTGCGCGGCGTGCGGCTCCAGCAGCGGCACGTCCACCGTGGCGCCCAGTCCGGTGACGACGACCGAGTCGTTTACGGCAACGCTCGACCAGTTGGGATCCGTCACCAACGGATTCACAGTCGCCGCGGCCGGGACGGTGCAGGTGAAGCTCACCGACGTCGAGCCGCTCACGACCATGGCGCTCGGCGTTGCGGTGACCACGGTGGTCTCGGGAACTGTCTGCAGCAACGACATCGCGCAGAACACCAACGCCAAGTCCGGGACGACGGCGCTCAGCGGAAATGCGGCGGTGGGCAGCTACTGCGTCCGCGTGTTCGACGCGGGTAACATTCCGGCGGACACGTCAGTGACGTACACCGTGGAGGTCACCCACCCCTAGTCTTGACCGAGGGGCGTCGCCCCTCGGACTCCCTCACACGCGCGCTCGCTCGCGGCGCTGTTGTCCTGCTCCGAGATTCATGATCGACTTGAATTCAGGCAGGCACTTCAGGCTTTGACGTTCCACCCAGTCCTGAACTCGCGAGTCAGGTACTGATTGGCTTCGGGCTTTTCCGGAAATCGAAGCGCCTTCGCGTCGAACTTCAACGTCTCGCCTGTGAAACGCGCCGCGACGTTGCCGATGATCACTGATTCGGTAAGCGGACCAGCGTAGTCGAAGTTGGCCGAACACTTCTGCTTCCCGCCTCCGAGCACGACGTCGATGAACTCACCGTAGTGATCGCGATCGGTCAGCTCGACGGTCGGAAGTGTGGCCATCTTGGAATCGGGCAGCACGAACGGCTCGGCGGTCATGTGCGGCAGGACGATCATGCCGTCGGTGCCGACAACGATGCTGCCCTGTTCTGGAAAGCGGGAACCGACCGGCTCGCGAACCGCGTCGGGAGGCAGCTCGCCGCCGTCGTACCACCAGACGTCAACCGTCTTGTCCGCGGTGTACTCCGTGCCTGGATACGTCAGCCTGACTCGCGCCTTGGTGGCCCAGCTCTCTGAAGTAGGCGGCGGACCGTACGCGGTAACGGCAATTGGCGAGGTCAGCTTGAGCGCGCGATAGGGCGGGCTGTAGATGTGACAGCCCATGTCGCCGAGCGTGCCGGTTCCAAACCCGATTCGCCGCCGCCACTCGCTCGGGTGATACACCTTCTTCTTAAACGGACGTTCACTGCTGACGCCGAGCCAGTGATCCCAGTTGAGCGGCGCCGGGACCGGATCGCTTTCGGTCGGCAGCGGTTTGTCATCTCCCCAGCTCTTGTTCGAAAACGTGTGAACCTCGCGAATTTTGCCGACGATCCCGCTCCGCACCAGCGCTTCCCCGAAGCGCTGCGATTCGCTCGACGAGACCTGAATCCCCATCTGTGTAGGCAAACCCTTGCGGCGCGCGTACTCGGTCAAAAGCCGTGTTTCGTGAAGCGTGTTGCAGAGCGGCTTCTGGACGTACACCGCCTTGCCATGTCTCATTGCTTCGAGGGCAATGAGACAGTGCATGTGGTCCGGCGTTGACACATTCACCGAGTCGATGTTGCCCTGCTCCTTCTTGAGCAGTTCGCGCCAATCCTGATAGACGCGGACCTTCGGGAAGCGCTCCTGAACGCGCTCGAAGCGCGCGAGGTCGACATCGGCGACGGCGACGAGGTCGAACGCCGGATGTTTGGCAAACGACAACAAGTCGCTGAGCGCCTGGCCGGACGCGCCGATGGCGGCATGGCGCACCGTCGGCCCGGCCGCGCGTGCGTCGATGGATAGAAACGGACCCACAGCCGCGGCGGCGCCAACGGTCTGAAGAAACCTTCTGCGCGAGAGATGACGTTTGGACATCACTCGCAGAGTACCGCCATTGCGCAACTCATGCAATGAGTCGAATTACGATTCTGAAATACTCGCCGAAGAGTCCCCGCGACGCTGGTTGACGGAGCTGTCGCCGAGGCCCATACTGATGGCCCCCAGCTCACGCGACTCCGAGGGAGTTCTCATGACACATACGAAACTTGTCCGACTACTCGGTACCGTCGTCGCCGCACTGCTCGCGCTGTCTGTCAACGGATCCGCCCAGCGCGGTGGCGGTCCCAACAAGAACCCCAGTCACACCGCACGCCAGGCGCGCCCGATCGCGCTTGGAGTCTCTGGAGGAAATGCGAGCGACATTGCCAACGGTTACTGCTGCTCGGGCACCCTGGGCGCGCTGGTCACAAATGGGCAGAAGCAATTCATCCTCAGCAACACTCACGTCTTCGCAGGCGATTCCGCTTTGGGCGGCAACAATCGAGTCGCCGAAGTCGGGGACGATGTGAATCAGTCCGGGCTCGTCGACACCGGCTGTCAGTACATTGCCAATGACATCGTCGCGGACGTCAGCGATTGGGCGAGCTTCGGACAGTTCAATATCGATGCGGCGATCGCAGAAGTCCGCCCCGGACAGGTTCGTTCAGATGGTTCCATCCTGGAGATCGGACCGCTCGCAAGCACCACCGCGCCGGCGTTCGTCGGTCAGGCGGTCAAGAAGAGCGGCCGCACAACCGGCCTGACCCGCAGCTCAATCAGCTCGCTCAACGCGACGGTGACGGTCGGGTACACCGACGAGTGCGCAGGGAACAGTTTCAACGTGACTTATACGGGACAGATTCTGATCAGCAACAGGTCGAGCCGTTTCCTCAATAGCGGCGACTCGGGATCAGTGATGGTCGAGGACGTGGCAACGAACCCGCGTGCGGTCGGCTTGCTGTATGCAGGCAGCAGCAGCATCGCTGTCGCAAATCCGATCAACGATGTGCTCAATCATTTCGGCGTCTCGATGGTGGGTGGGACAGCCTCCGCTTCCGCGTCCACCGCCGAGACCGGGCCGACGAGCACGAGAGGACTCGGTCGGGCCATGGCGATTCAGCAGCGTCACGCTCGCGAGCTGCTCAACGTGCCCGGCGCCGTTGGTCACGCTGTCGGCGCGGGCAACAATCCCGAGATCCAGGTCCTCGTCCAGGAGCTGACACCGGGTGCCCAGGCGGCCGCGCCACGTCAGCTCGAGGGAGTCCCGGTCGTCCTCGTGGAAGTCGGCGAGATTCACGGCATGCCGTTCTGCAGCAAGCAGGCCGCTCACGGTAAGCGGTAAAGGACTGCGGCGGATTGATGAGGGGGGTGTCAGGCAGTGAATCGTGAAGGAGTCGCGTTCACGGTTCACTGCCTGACACCCCCTGGCTCGCCCTGGCTCGATCACACCGTCAATACGGGAGCGCCGGCTGAGTTGGTTGAATTGTCACAACCAATGAATGGAAAATGCGCTCATGACTCCAAAAAACACGATCTGCCTCTGGTTTGATAAGGACGCGCTCGACGCGGCGCGGTTCTACGCGGCGACGTTTCCGAATAGCGAAGTGACCGCTGTTCACCATGCGCCGAGTGACTACCCGGGCGGCAAGAAGGGCGATGTGCTGACGGTGAACTTCACCGTTTTGGGCATTCCATGTTTCGGCCTCAACGGCGGCCCGACCTTCAAGCACAGCGAAGCCTTTTCCTTCCAGGTCGCGACGGACACACAGGAAGAGACGGACCGTTACTGGAACGCGATCGTCGGCAATGGCGGCGCGGAGAGTCAGTGTGGGTGGTGCAAGGACCGCTGGGGTCTCTCCTGGCAGATCACCCCGCGCGTGCTCACTGACGCGCTTGCGGCAGGTGGCGACGAGGCGAAGCGTGCCTTCGAGGCGATGATGCCGATGAGGAAGATCGATATCGCCACGATCGAGGCCGCCCGGCGAGGCCGGCAGACAGTCGGATAAAAGAGGTGTCAGGCAGTGTCACGATTCACTGCCTGACACCACCGCCACGCCCCACCGCGACACAACGTTCACGTCTGCGGTATCCTGCGCGGCATGCGGCACCCTCTTTGCGCCCCGATACTGGTGGCGCTCGCGGCGGCCGGCGCGCCGCGGCTTCACGCCGACACCTACCCGCGACAGCCCGGCATCTCGATCACCCGCTACGCGTTTGACGTGACGCTGACCGACACGTCGAGCGAGATCTCGGTGACCGAGGTCGTCGACCTGCGTTTCACCACGAACGGCGTCACAAGCGTCGACCTCGATCTGTGCGGCATCAATCCGGCGCGAACGCCAGGCGCGATCGTCGATCCGTGCGTCGGTGCGCGCCAGGCTACGGGTGGCGCAGGCAGTGCCACAGCCAGCCCCGGTGGCGGGGAACTTTCGGGCGCGGCGAATCAGACGACCGCAACGGCGGGGATGAGCGTGACGTCGGTTACCGCGGACGGCGCACCGGTCACGTTTACGCATCGCGACGATCGGCTGCATGTCACGGTGCCGCGTCCGTCGCAGGCAGGCGCGGCGTGGACATTCACGGTCAGCTATCACGGCACGCCGGCAACCGGCCTGCAAATCGGCAACAACCGCTACGGCGATCGCGGCTTCTTCAGCAACGACTGGCCGCACCTCGCGCGCAACTGGCTGGCGACGATCGATCACCCCTCAATGAAGGCGCCGGTTTCGATGACGGTGACCGCGCCGTCGAAGTATCAGGTCATATCGAATGGCCGACTCGTCGAGGAAACGGACCTTGCCGACGGCCGACGCAAGACGAGCTGGCGCACGGACCTGCCCATTCCGACGTGGCAGATCGCGCTCGGCGCCGCTCCGTTCTCGGTCGTGCAGTTCGGCACCGTACGCGGGGTCCCGCTTTCGATGTGGGTGTATCCACAGGATCGCGACGACAGCTTCAAGGGCTTCGGCGACGCGACACAGCCGGTCCTCGAGTTTTTCAGCGACCATGTCGGCCCGTACTCGTACGAAAAGCTCGCGCAGGTCGAAGCGACGACGGTGTCAGGCGGGATGGAACTGGCATCGAGCATCTTTTATGGTTATCGGGGTGTGCCGGCCCGTCAGCTCGTCGCGCACGAGATGGCGCATCAATGGTTCGGCGATTCAGCGACCGAGCACGACTGGGACGACGTGTGGCTGAGCGAGGGATTTGCCACCTACTTCGCGCTGCTCTACCAGGAGCACGCCGACGGACGCGACGCGTTCATCGCCGGCATCCAGCGCAGCGCCGACAGTGCGCGCAAGTACGCGCTCTCGCATCCGGAGTCGGCAATCATCCACGACAACCTCGCCGATACCAGCACGGTCATCGCCAACAACGCGCAGATATATCAGGGTGGTGCGCAGGTCCTGCACATGCTGCGCGGCGTGCTCGGGGACGACCGCTTCTGGGCGGGCATCAGGCTGTACTACTCGCGCTATCGCAACAGCAACGCGTCGAGCGACGACTTCCGCCACGCGATGGAGGACGCCTGTCGATCAACCGCCGACTGCCCCACCGAGGTGCGCGATCTCTCGTGGTTCTTTCGCCAGTGGCTCAACCGCGGCGGCATCCTCAAGCTCGAGGGAACCTGGCGCTACGACGCGACGGCAAAACAGGTCGTCGTCTTGCTCGACCAGACCCAGACGACAGGTCCTTATCGCATGCCGATTGAAATTTCGGTGACTGCTGCACCGGCTGCATCGGGCCGTCAGGGCGGCGCCGGATCAGCATCGACTCGCATCTGGATCGATCAGGCACACACGACCGCGACGATTGCCGTCACGGCGGAGCCGACGGCGGTCGACCTCGATCCGCGTGTGTGGGTCACGATGATGCAGGGAACGCTGAAGAAGCAGTAGTGCACCGGAGATTGACCTCGTGGCGATTCCGACCGTTCAGATCGGCACGCTGAAGATCACGGGCGTTGCGGCACTGATCATTCAGCTGGCCGTCGGCGCCGCGATTGGCTGGCTGATCGCACGCGCTCGCCCGTCACCACCGATGATCGTCAGCGGCATCGTGTGGATGGGATTCCTCATCTTCTGGGGTGCGACGGCCGGCCGCGAAGGCACGGGGACACTCGCTGAAACGCGGCAGCAGCACGCCAGACGTCAATTCCTGACCAACCTCGGCCTCGTGCTGCTCTTCGTGCCCATCCCCGGGCTCCGCTGGCCGCTGTTTCCGGCGCGATCATGGACCATCGCGATCGGCCTCGGTCTCGAAGCGTTCGCAGTGCTGCTGCACATCTCAGCGCGGCGTCATCTGGGCCGGAACTGGAGCAGCTCGGTAATGATCAAAGCGGATCATCAGCTCGTGACGTCGGGACCGTATCGACTGATCCGTCATCCCATCTACACCGCGATCCTCGCGCTCGCGGGCGGCACGGCGATCGCCTCAGCCCAACTGCACGGCGCGCTGGGATTCGCCGTGTTCGCGTTCGTGTACTGGCGCAAGCTGCGGCTCGAAGAAGCGCGGCTTGCGGAGACGTTCGGCGTCGAGTGGAGTTCCTATCGCCAGCGATCGTGGGCGTTAGTTCCAGGACTTGTGTGACGACGCGAAGGATTCGCGGCGGTGATCACCACGTGAAGATCACGAGACCGTCGCCGGACCAAATGCCTTGAACATGGACGACTCCAGTGGCCGCAGGGTCCGCATACGATGAGCCGCCTCCGCCGCCGCGACTGATCGCGCCGCCGCCACCTCCGAAGTATCCGCCGCCACCGCCACCACCAGCGCGGGAGAAGACGACTTGCCCTGACAAAATGCCTCCATCACCCCCAGCGCCGAGGCTCCCCATGGTTCCCGGGCTCCCAACGAAAGGCCCGGGGACGAAGGCTCCGCCTGCTCCACCGGCCGTTTGCGTGCCTCCACCTCCCGCGCCAGCATCTTGAGGATACCCATTGCCGCCCGTTGTCCCCCCTCCACCGCCGCCCGGTGCGTCAGACGACGCTCCCGCACCACCGCCTCCGCCGGCCACCACAACACGATTCGCCAAAGCCCCGCCGCCGCGCCGGATGTCCGTTGCGCCTCCACCGGAACCGCTGCTGACAAACAGGAAGAACGCGCTCCACCCTTGCCCGCCGCCATTGAAGCCGGGAGCATTGCGTCCGGGGCCTGTCGGTGCCGGCGGAGTACCTCCGACTACGACGACAAGCGTCTCGCCGGGAGTGACTGCGAGAGTGGCAGAGACAGACCCACCAAGGCCGCCGGCGGCCACGCCGCCCGTGCCACCCGCGCTACCGCCCGCTGCGCCAAACGCCGAAACGGCCAACGCGGTGACGCCGGATGGGACGACGAACGTCTCTGAAGCGCCCGTGAACGAGAAGATCTGCGAGCGGTCGGCGGGACCCAGCGTCACGTTTAACGTGAAGCGTTGGACCGATGCTGACTTCACGCTGTTCGACGCTGTAATCGTCAGCCGGTGCGGCCCGCCGGTGCCAGCCGCAGGCGTCCCGGTCAGCGTCCCGGTGCCGTTGCCGTTGTCCGTGAACATTACGCCTTGTGGCAACGCGCCTGTGACAGTCAGCGCTGGCCGCGGAAACCCCGTCGTCGTCACCGAAAAGCTGTTCGCCGCACCGAGCGTAAAGGAAACCGCGTTGGCGCTCGTAATAGCAACTGACTCTTGGATGGTGAGCGTCAACGTCTGCGTGTCGGACTTTCCGCGGCTGTCGGTGGCGGTGAAGGTCAGCGGATACGTGCCCCCGGATCCTGCGCCTGGCGTGCCCGTCAGGGTCGCGGTGCGGTTGCCCTCGTCGGTAAACGTCACGCCCGCTGGAAGCGCCCCGGTCTCGGTCAGTGTGACACTGCCAGTTCCACCGCTCGCGTTGACGGTAAACGTCCCGAACGACCCGACCGTGAAGCTCGCGTTGGGCGCGCTCGTAATACGGAGCGTCGTGCTGCCGCCGGGCATCGATCCGACGAACACGCCGCCGCCGAACGACGGCTCGAACGCCAGGAAGCTCGCCACCAGGTGCGTGAAGTCGGTGCTGAAGATTTCGACGTGCGGACCACCGCCAGGTCCGGCCCCAGTAATGAGCTCTGTGCGACCGTCGCCATCGACGTCCACCGCGCCGACCGCGACGCCGCCGGTGAACGCCGGCGCGTAGGCAAAGAAGCTGGCCAACATGGACAGGTCGGCGCCGCTGAACACCTCGACGTGCGGACCCCCACCAGGCCCTGCCCCCGTGACGATGTCCGCATGGCCGTCTCCATCGAAGTCACCGGAGGCGACGAATACACCGCCGGTGAACGCCGCGTCGTACGCAAAATAACTCGCCAGCATGGACAGGTCGGCACCGCTGAACACTTCGACGTGCGGACCGCCGCCGGGCCCAGCCCCGGTGATGATGTCAGCGTGCCCGTCGCCGTCGATGTCGCCAGCCGCGACGCGAACTCCGCCCGTGAACCCCGCGCCGTACGCGAAGAAGCTCGCCAGCATGGACAGGTCCGCACCGCTGAACACCTCCACGTGCGGACCGCCGCCGGCTCCGGCTCCGGTGATGATGTCGGCGCGGCCATCA
>Ga0070664_100001394_pt1 | contig 19265 bp, 8 predicted proteins | sample KBSC73metaG_FD_65863 | JGI IMG/M metagenome (GOLD analysis project Ga0070664, IMG submission 65863) | Corn rhizosphere microbial communities from Kellogg Biological Station, Michigan, USA - KBS C7-3 metaG | ecosystem: Host-associated > Plants > Roots > Rhizosphere > Soil ... | reverse complement strand
CACGTTTGATCTCCGCGAACGGGCCCGCCATCTTGTAATCGAGCTTGGAGCGGCCTTCGTTGGACAGCATCTCGAAGCCGCTTTTCCATGGTTCTCGTTTGAGATTCGCCTTGAGGGTCTCAAGATCCTGGCGGTTCAAGATCACGCCGGGCGAAGCGTATCGCGGTGTGGGAAATGCGACGCCTCTGATGGAAGGACCGTGCTGCGGCGTGGGCGAAATCACATCCATCGCAGGCGCGGGCGTATCCTGCTCGGCTTGCGCCGGCTCAGCCGTCGTCGTCTCGCCGCCGGGAACCTGGGAGGCCGGGTCTTCGGCAGCCACGTCTGATGGAGGAGTTTCTGCTTGCCCCTCTGCTTCGGCCGGGACGTTCGCGATTTCAGTTCCGGAAGGCGCTGGCTCGGGAGCGGGCGAAGGAACCGGCGGAGGAGCCGATTGCGTGAGCTTCTCCGCCACGTCGACCAACCGCTTCCAAACCTGCTGCGGCGACTCGTCGAAACGCATCATCGCGTAGCCGAATCCCACGCCCGCGAGGAGGATCAGCGTAAGCAAAAATTTTACGTATCCCGCGTTTCCGCGATGTGGCGGTCTCGACGAAGCGGAACGTCCTGCCGCCAGCGGCTTGCACGACTTCACCGGACGGTTCGGGGCTGCCTTGAGCATCGGAACCCCAGCCGGAGATGGAACGGTGAATGCCTGGCTGCAATTCGGGCAATCCAAAGCATGTCCCGCCCATTCGTCGGCAATTTCGAGATTCTGGGTGCAATGCGGGCAGGAGATTTTCATGGCGGAAATGAACGGAATGGGGTCTGTTCCAGGTGGATGACGGTTGCATAGCCGCCGCCCGGTTGGAGTTGCAGAAAAAAGTTTGGGTGTGCTGGGTTCGCGGGTCGTTTCCACCACGGTCTAGGGCGCGGGGGGATCGATCCGGCGGTGTCGAAAGGCGGATTGAGATGGCCGTCGGGGGAATCGAGTTGGACGGTTACGGCCAAGGCATCCAGCAGGATGGCGACGAGAACAGCTATGGGATTTTTAGCGTCTTGGGCACGAGATTATTGGCGTGGGGCGGAATCGTGATCGCGGCGCTGGTAGAGCGGATGCGGACCTCGTGCCGTTATTGGGGGCTGATTACGGCCGTGTAACCGCCGCTCGCTTGAAGGCGCAGCGTGAGGGTGCGGGCGCCACCGAGGTCGCGGGTCGTTTCGACCACGGCCTCGGGCGCGGCGGCGTCGGGACCGTCGGTAAATTCGCGCAGGCTCCAGCCGCGTTGTTTCGTGCCGAGGAAGGAAAGGGGCACATCCAGCGTGGTGGCTTCGCCGCCGTTCATGGCGGCGACATACCAGTTCTTGCCGGAGCGGCGGGCGATGACGATGTGTTTGTCGATTTCGGCGGAGAGCACGACGCTTTCGTCCCAGACGGTGGGGAGCCCGCGGAAGAACTCGACGCCGGGCTGTCCGCGGTAGTTGGCGGGGCTGTCGCAGAGGACGAGCAAGGGACTGCGATAGACGACCGTCATGGCGAGCTGGCGGGCGCGGGTGCCGATGGTCTGGGCGGGAGCGGTGACCCTGAAGGTGGACGCCGTGCGGTTGATAAAGCCGCCGGGCGTGTAATCCATCGGGCCGAGCAGGCCACGGGTGAAGGGAAGGATGAGCGAGTGGCGCGTGTCGTTTCGGTTGCCGCCGAGTTTGTTGTATTCGTTGCCGAGGACGCCTTCCTGGGTGACGAAGTTCGGGTAGGTGCGGGCAAGGCCGGTGGGTTTGTAGGCACCATGGAAGTCCACCATGAGGTGGTGGCGGGCGGCGGCTTCGAGCGTGCGAGCGCACCATTGGACGGCTTCCTGGGAGTCGCTGTTAATGAAGTCGATCTTCACCCCGGCCACGCCGAGGGATGCGAGGTAAGCGAAGGTTTTATCGACGCCGGCGGTCTGGAGATCGAGCGAGTGGCCCCAGACGAAGAGGCGGACGTTTTTCGAGCGGGCGTATTCGACGAGAGCGGGCACGTCGATGTCGGGGGTGGATTGGGTGAAGTCGCCGGAGGGATTGTTGGGGCGGGAGAAGAGGTTCTTCCGCTCGTTGGTCATGTTCTGATACCAAAACCAGTCCACGAGCTGGTAGGGCCAACCCATCTCGGAGGCAAAATCGATGTATTCGCGGTGCGAGCGATTGTCGCCGCGGGCACGGAGTCCGGTGAATTTGGGCTGGGTGGGGTTGACGCCGGTCCACCAGGCGTCCCAGGCGCTGACGCCGGGTTTGATCCAGGAAATGTCGGCGACGAGGGAGGGGGTGGCGAGGGTGGCGACGAGATCGTTGGTGACGAGATCGCCGGCGCTGCGGCCAACCATCATGACGCGCCAAGGGCTGACCATCGGGACGCGACCGACGACGGCACCGCGTTTGTCTTCGCGCGGGGCGAGTTCGGCGCGCACGGCGGTCTCGCCGGTGCCGGTGAGGAACAGGCCGGCCCAGTCGAGGAGGTCGGATTCGGCCACCGCGACGTAGGCGGAGGGCGTCTCGACGAGGAGCGGAAGCACGGAGCGGAAAGGCTGTCCGGGGCGGCGTCTGTCCGTGGTTTCCCGGGGGATGGCGGAGAGCTTGTTTTCGCGGTAAGTGTTTTCGGCGCAGGGCGATTCGTCGCCCGCCCAGGCGCGGTGGTCGGCGGGGAAGCGGAACTCGGTCAGCTCGCGTTGAAGGGTGAACTCGCCGAGGCCGGAGGCTTCGGGCAGGTCGTAGCGGAAGGCGACGCCTTCATCGTAGGCGCGGGCGACGAGGGCGAACGTGCGCGCGGGCGTGGTGGGTTCGCGGAGTTCGACGCGCAGTTCGCGGAAGCGGTCGGGCACGGCGCGGCGTTGGCCGATGGGGTTGTCCCATTTGGCGTTGCGAGTCGCCGTTTTGGTCGCGGCGATCTTGGCGGCGGGGCCGAGGGTGGTGCCATCGGCGAAAGCGAGGCCGAGGACGGAGTCGGCGAGGAGCGGCTTGCCGTCGAGTTCGACGCGGTAGCGGAGGCCGGAGGTGTCGGAGACGACGAGCATGAGCTTGCCGTCGGGCGAGGTCACACGCTGTTCGGCGGCGGAGGTGGAGCAGGCCAGTATGGCGGTGACGGCGAGGAGTCGGGCGAGGAGGCGCATGGGAAATGGAACGTGTTCGCCGCTCGGCGGCTGGAGGGGAAAGTTTAGGAAGTTTATGGCGGACTACGTTGCCGCAGCCTGCCCCCTTTCACTTTTTCCGCCGCTCAGGGCGCGCTGCGGCGCACTTGGAGACGGAAGAAGCGTTTGGCATCGGCCGCGAAGGAGGGGTCGTCGTGGACGGTGACTTGGCGAGGCGTCATGGTCGTGTCCTCGTTCACCGTCGCCACACCGCTCCACGTATCCGATCCGTAGGGGAGGGTGGCGATGTCGCTCCATGCGGAGAGATCTGACGAAGCCTGGATGGCAAAGGTCGCTCGCGCGGGACTGAGGCGGGTGAACGAGATGCCGCGAGAGGGCGTCGCCACGGGAGTGGTTGGCGTGTTGATGGTCGCGCCGGGCGCGGTGCCGAGGGCGAATTTGAGCAATATCGGCATGCCGTCCCCGCCGGAATCGGAAGTGTCGGCGGCGTCCACGGCCAGCCCGGAGGCGAGCTTCCATTGCTGGTAATCGCTGTAGAGGGTCGCCGAGGCCGCCGTGGAGGTCGCGCCGTCGCCGCTGGAATTCGAGCCCATGACGGCGTAATAATAGGTGGTGCCGTCCGCGGTCGGCGAATCGGTGTAACTGGTTCCCGAAATGCCCGACTCGATGACCGTGAACGGACCGCCGGGCGAAGTGGCGCGTTTGATTGTGTAGCTCGTGGCCGCTGACACGCCCGTCCAGGAGAGCTGGATCGAGGCGCCACTGGCGGAGACATTAAGGCCACTCGGCGCGGCGGGAGGTGTGATCACCTGATCCGGTCCGAGCGACTGTGTCGTCGCGATGTCGCTCGCGCTAAACGCGCCGTTGTAAATCCGGAATTCGTCCAGGTTGAAGTCGATATACGGATCGCCGCTGTACAACGACCGCCCGATGTAGCTGAACAGGTTGTTGATGGCGCTCAGCTGGGTCGTCACCGAAGAGCTTTGCGCCTTCAGCACGCCGTTGACGTAGAGCGCCATCTGTCCGCGCGGCGGGTTGAACACCGCCGTGACGTGTAGATTCGTCTGGTTGCTCCAGTTCCCGGAAGGGTTGGGCGAAGTATTCTGTTCGGCCGAATAATTCGTGGGCGTGATCGCGATACGGCCGGACTTGGGCTGGCAGAAAATATAGCTGGAGCCGGAGGTGCCGCTGACGTTGCCGAAGCCGAAGAAAAAGCAGTTGTTTGGCAGCGTCGTCGGAAACGTCACCCACGCCTCGATGGTCAGCGCCGTCGAGCCGCTCAAAATCCCGGCCGGCAGCTTGACGTATTGCGACCCGGAGGCGCGCACCTGCACCTGCCCGCCGCTGAATGTTCCGCCGTTCGGCAGCGTGCCGTTCCAGGCCGAGCCGCCTACGGAATCGGCCACGGTTGCGCCGCTCGTTTCGCTGAAGCTGTAGCGATGGGCCAATGTCACCACATTCACAAACGGCACCGCCGAAACCGGCGCGGAATCGGGGCTTTCGACTCCCCCGGAGTTCATCGAAACCACGTAGTAATACGTCGTGCCGTTGGCCAATTTTGAATCGGTGAAGCTCGTCCCGGTGATAGTGGCGACGGGCGCATAAGGCCCGTCGCTGGCGGAGGCCCGCTTGACGGTATAGGAAGTCGCGCCGGGAAAGGCGTTCCATTGCAAAGCCACGTTCCCGTTGCCCGGGGTCGCCGTGACACCGCCCGGCGGAAGATTGAAGGCGTCGTCGCGGATCACCGTTCCATGTTTGATGGCGCTCATTCCCGGCCAATAGATGAGCGGCGACCAGGTATTGATGTCGGGACTGGTCATGTATTGGGCCACGTCATACATCGGGTCCACACACATCATCCACGAGCCGTCGGTGAGTTGCACCGCACCCGGCCCCTCGAGATTCGCCCAATCCGAGCGATCCGGCAGGTAGGTCCACGGTCCGGTGATGGACGGCGCCGTCGCGTGCCGCAGCAAGCTGGTTTTGGTAAAGCAGTGCCAGGTATCGCCCACCTTGAGCACCTGAACGTCGAGATTCGTCGAGCCGATGCCGATGTCCACCGGCCCGCTCCAGCTCGTCAGATCGCTGCTGGTCGCCGTGTAAAGATAGGGACGCAAATCGCTGCTCGTGGACGAGCAATTGACGGTGAACTTGGGGACGCCGCTGCCGTCCACCACCCACTCGGGGGCCCAGCTCACTTTCACTCCCGAGACGCCGGTCGTGGGAATGTTGGGCATCGTGTGCCACGTCTGCAGATCGGTGCTCCACGCCAGGCCGACAAAATTCTGATTGGCGTAGGGTTGGTTGTAAGGCGGCGCGGTGAACACCATGTAATACCGGCCATCGATGTGCTTCATGATGCTCGGATCGCGCAGCGAGCCCGTCGGACCGCCGTAACCGGTGATCGAATAGAGCGAGTAGTTGATCGCGTCCGTCGAGGTGTAGATCCGCAGCTTCATGTCCTCCGCGCCGTCGCCGGTAAACGTAGAGAAAATATACACGGGCGCGGCGGCGGCCCGCGGCACCGCCTGAAACGCCAGCACGGCAACGGCCATCACCTGAAGCGACGATCGGACAAATCTGCCGAAAAACGCGGGGTGATTTTTCATGGGGTGCAGCGAGGGTTGGACTCAAGGCGCCGCGGGCCGGCTGGGCCACTTGGCGCGCAGGGCGGCGAGTTCGATTCGGGTGATATTCAGGATGCCGCCGTGGCGCTTTTCGCCGGCGCCAAACGAATAGGCGTCTGACGGTAGCAGCTTATAGCCGCTCGGGTCGCCGAAGTTCGTGATTACGACCGGGAAATATCCTCCCTTGCCGGGTTTATCGACGAGGAGAGCCCACTTCTGCTCATGGTTGAACTGGAAGAGAGCCGGACCCTCGACCTGCCGACCGGTGTAGCCGAGGCGGGCAAGGTCGCCGATGCGTTCCCAGGTGCCGGTGAGGGAATCGGCACCTTCGAGCGTGAGCTGGGTGTCGCGCGAGGCGCGGTAATAACGGTGCTTCTGTCCCTTCACCTCGATGATCTGCGTGTCGATGATGTCGCCGGCGTTCACCCCGTCGCCGTTGCGCTCGATGTAGAGCTCGGGCGGGGTGAAGGAGCGAAAATCCTTGGTGCGGGCGGCCCAGATACGGGCCTCGCGCACGCCGTCGCGCGGGGAGATCGTGGCCCAGTAAACGAAGTAGTCGCCCGTGCTCGTGTCGTAGATCGCCTCGGGGGCCCAGGCGCAGCCGGCCTCGGGGATCGCGCCGGCCACATCGACCATCCAGGGCGCGGACCAGTTCACGAGGTCGGTCGATTCCCAGAAGACGAGAGAGGTGCTGCCGTGGGAGCGGGCGGCGCCCCAGCCTTTGCCGTTGGCGATGCGGAGATCGGTGGCGAGGATGTAGAACTTTTTCCCGTCGGGCGAACGGATGATCGAGGGGTCGCGCACGCCTTTGTCACCGATCTCGGAGACCAGGACGGGCTCGGAGTTGTTCAGGTCATTCCAGTGGAGGCCGTCCTCGCTCACGGAAAAGTAGATCTGCTCACCGCGCGCGGACTGGCCGGTGAAGTGGACCAACAGATACGCGCTCGGCGATTCGGAAGGGGCGGCGGCGCAGGAGGCTCCGCCCGCGAAGACGAGAGTGGCAAGTGTTGTGCAGGCGGAGAGCAGGCGGATGACGGGAGAAATAGAGAGCATGGTCGTTAGCCGGGATCAGGGGCGGGACGGTTCGAGGCGGAGACCGAGGAGGCCGCCGACGCGGCCTTGTCCCCTGCCTTGGAAACGCACGGTGAGGTTTTGCTGGCCGGTGAGCGTCTCGGGAGGGAGCGGGTAGGCGACCTCGAACGTCGTGTCCGGGTGCAGTCCTTCGAGTTTTTGCGTGGCGACGACGACGCCATTGACCACGATGTCGAAGCTGCGGTCACGGTCGCTCCCCCAATAGGTGCAGATCAGGGTGGGCTTGGGCGTAGTCGGCAATGCGAGCACGTAGGAGAACGCGCCGTTCGGGCCGGCATCTCGCCAGGCGCGATCGGCGACGCGTCCGGTCGAGCCCTGCTCCGTCGACAGATCATGGGCGCGCTCGGAGTCGGCGTCGCCGATGATGACGCGGTCGAGCGCCGAGGCGTCCTCCTTGCGCGTGGAGTTTTCCGCAGGCGCGGTCGGCGAGGTTTGGCCTGCGGTGTTCGCGAGTTCCCAATAGGCCGAATAACGCTCGTGGTGCACGGCGTAGAGGGGCTGGAACACGATGCCGGTCGCGGGGCCGGCGTCGTGGGCCTTGAACGTGAGGGTGGCGGCATCGGCGAGGGTCAACCAATCGGCGGGATTGGCGGACGGGTTGACGATGGTCGGCACCGGCGCGGGCGGGAGTTTGAGGTAGGCGTCCTTATCGGCGAAGTCGTTGGGCATGCCTTCATGGCCGAGACGGCCTGCGAGCAGAAGCGGGCCATAGAAGACGGAGACCATCGAGGGGGCGTCTTTGGCCCGTTCGAGCCGGAGCGAGGCGGGTAGCGTGAGGGTGACGACGTCGCCGGTCCGCCAGACGCGTTTCAGGGAAAGGTAGCCGGAGGATGTTGCGGGGGCGGGTTGCGACTCACCGTTGACGGACAGCGCGACGGGGCCGGACAGCCAGCCCGGGATGCGCAGGTGCAGCGTGGCCTCGGCGGGACGAGTGGCGCGGGTGACGGTGACGCGGACCTTATCGGTGAACGGAGGGAATCCCTCCTGTTTGAGCACGAGGCCTTGGGCGGCCCAGTTGAGCGCGGACGGGATGTAGAGATTCACCCAGAGCTGGCCGGGGCCTTGGAAGTAGATGCCTTCGTTGTAGCGGGCGGTGTTTTCGATGCCCGAGCCCACGCAGCAATGGGTGCCATTGAGGTAGGTCCGGAAGTCGCCGTGCAGAGGTGTGAAATAGGTCATCGCTCCGGTGTCGGGAGCGACGGTCGCGAGGAGATGGTTGTAGAGGGCGCGTTCGAAATAGTCGGCATAGCCGATGCGGCCCGGCGCGCGTTCGATGAGTCGCGCGGTGAGCTTCAGCATGTTTTGGGTGTTGCAGCTCTCGGCGGTGGTGGACGGGAGGCGTTTGCCGCCGTCGATGCACGGACCGGCCTCGACGTCCGGACCGTCGAACCACTCTTTGTAGGAGTTGCCGCCGATGGCGAAGGAGTGGTGGCGGGTGATGATCTCCCAGGCGTTTTCCGAGGCGCGGGCGTCGGTGGCATCGCCGGTGATGTTGGCGTAGCGGGCGATGCCGGCCAACTGGGCGAGGTGGGTGTTGGCGTGGAGGGATTTCAGGCGGTCCTCGTTGGCGGCGAGCGGGTCGATCAACCAGGGGCGGTTGAACAGGGCGGCGAGCTGAAGCTGTTTTTTGTCGCCCGTGATTGAATACAGTTCGGTGAGCACGTCAGCCATGCCGCCGAATTCGGTCTGCGGATTGCGGCTGCGATCCGTGCGAAACATGCGCTCGATCTTGTCCGGCGGCAGGGCGAAGAGGCGCTTCTGGAGGCAGACCGACATTTTCAGGGCAACGTCGAGCGCCTGCTTGTCGCCGAGGTAATGATGGGCGTCCACGAGGCCGGCCATGATCTTGTGGATCGTGTAGTAGGGCACGACCACGCCGCCCGCGCTCTTGGAGGTCCCCTCCTGCCAGTCGAGGGCGATGGACGGGAAGGCGGCGAGATAGCCGTCCTGGTTCAACGCCTGCTGGCATTTGGCCAGCTCGGCGACGAGATAGTGGGCTTTCTTGCGAAAGGAATCGTCACCGGTGGCGGCCGCCATGCGGGAGGCGGCGGAGAGATAGTGGCCGGCCATGTGCCCTCGGATGAACCCGCCATCCCAGCCGCCGTAGCCGGCGGTGATTCCGGCGGGTTGGGGCAGGCCGGCCAGCTTGCGATATTCGAAAAGCAGGCGGTCGGGATCGAGCTGGCCGACGTAGCCGGTGCGATGCAATTCCTGCCGGTCATAGACCGGGCTGCCCGGGAGCAGTCGCACCTCGGAGGCATCCACCATCTCGACGGCGTCGGCGTGTGGTTCGGCTCGGATGGGTGCGGCGAAGGCGAGGAGGACGAGGATAAGGCGGAGATGCACGGGACTACTTGGTTCCGGGTTTCTTTCCCAATGCCGCGGGAGGCGGCTGCACCGGATAAGTGGTGCAGCCTTCATGATGTCGTCATAGGCCCAGTGGGAGGGGCCGACATCCGGGAACGACGGCCTCCCCTCGCGCGGGCGCTGATCGCGCGCCGGTATTACTCGATCTTGAAGCCAATGGCGTTGGCGAATGGCATCGACTGCGGGCAGGTGATAACGAGAGCGTCGGCTTCTTGTTTCCACCGGAGCGAGGTGCCTTTGTTTCCGAGGAGCGTCACCGTTTTCACCGGCTTGCCGAGCCGGTTGGCGGCGGAGCCGAGCGAGGTGATTTTCAATTCGGCGCCCGGCGCGGGAACGGTCATGCAGAACGCGTAAAGAGCGCCGTTCTTGCCCACCGTGAAGCGGAAATCACGGGTATCGAAACCGAATTCGGCCTGGCTCCGGCCCAGCGGGCCGCCTGGCAATTGCCTGACTTTGCCGTCCGGACCTTCGCCGAGGGCAACCCACGAATGGCTGCCGTAAATCGCCTCGCCGTTGATGCGCATCCATTCGCCGACTTCCTTGAGCATGCGGGTGCTGGCTTCTTCGAGCGAGCCGTCGGGCAGCATGGGAACGGAGATGGCCACGCTGCCGTCCCTCGACACCGCCTCAACGATGTTGCGGATCATTGATTTCGACTCGTAGGCGAGTCCCGGCCGGTAAAACCAATCGCCCACCTGGACCTCACCGATCCACGCCTGGTCGGTTTTGATTTCGCCCGGCAGCTTGCTTTCGGTCGTATTGACCGTGCCGTTGGTCTTCCCGCGGAATTTGATGATGCTGAACGTGTCCACCTTGCCGCGTTTTTTCAGGGCGTGGTTGTAATAATCCGCGATGACGCGCTGGGTGGCGTCGCATTTGATGCCGGTGCCGGTGCGGTCGCCGCTGAACGGCTGGGAACCGGTGCCGTCCGTGTAAATGAAGTCGGGATCATAATGATGGACCACGTCCATCATGCGCAGCGCCCAGTTGGTGGCATACCACTTGGCATAGTCGAGGTGGCGGGTGAAAACGCCTGCGGGCGGAGGATCCCACGCGGAATAGGCGGCCCTGGTCACGCCTTTGTATTCACGGAGATCGACGTTGTAGAGCATGCGCGGGTCGAGGCCTTCCCACCACTTGCCCTTGCCGTCGGCGAGGGTCAGGTTGCCGTCATAGGGGACGCCGGCCTTGGGGCCTTCCTTGTCGCTGCCGAAGGCGGTCTGCCACCACCACCAGGAATATTCGTGGTGGAAGGAAACTCCGTAGCGGATGCCAGCGGCTTTTGCCGCTTTCGACCACTCGCCGAGCAAGTCGCGCTTGGGTCCCATGCGCGTGGAGTTCCACGGTTGGTAACGGGAGTTCCAGAGGTCGAAGTTGTCGTGATGCACGCCCTGAACGATCAGGAATCGCGCGCCGGCGTCCTTGTAAATCGAGACGAGCTTGGCGGGGTCGAGCTTGTCGGGATTCCATTTGCGGAGGACTTCCTTGTAGCCGACCTCGGAGGGATGGCCGAAGTTCTTGAGGTGATTTTTGTAGGCGGGGGTGCCCGGAACGTAGAGCTTCCGCGCATACCAGTCGCCGCTCTCGCCGGAGGCCTGCGGACCGAAGTGGACCCAGATGCCGAATTTGGCCTCGCGCAGCCAGTCGGGCGTGCCGGGGTAGTTTTTCTCGATGGATTCCCAGGTCGGCTGATACGGGCCGGGCTCGATGGGCAGATCCAGCTTCACCTCCGGCGCTGATCTGAAATCGCCCATGGGCACGCTGTCGGCCGGCAGGGGCGAGGGAATTTCCGGAATGGGCTTCGGCGGCGGCAATTCATAGCCGAAAAGCGATGTGGTTGACGCAATCAACAGCGCAAAGGCCGTTGAATTTCGGAACGAGGCACGGGGGTGTTTGGTCATGGTGTAGGGATTTTATGGTTTGTAGGATTCCACGGGTCACGGCGGACCGCGCCAGATCGTTCAAAGGCGGAGCGAAACCTTGCGGCCGTTGTAGCGCAGCTCGGTGGTCTTGGTCGCCGGTTCGAGGCCGGTGGCCTGATCGGGAGTCACCACCACAACCTTGAACACGCGATTCACGTTCATCCCGGGGAAACTGCCGCGAATGTTCTCGATCGTGAGCGTGCGGCTTTTGTCGTTCCATGTGATCGGAATCACGGAGAATCCGCCCTTTTCATAGTCCCAGCCTTCGCCGGCGTCCTCGTAGAATTGATACGTACCGTCGGCTCCCGGATAAACGCGCAGCTCGATGGGAGCGGTGGGGTTCTCGCCGGAGTATTGCACGCGGGGGCCGAGCGGCAGGATGGCACCGGCTTTCACGAAGAGCGGGGAGTGCGACATGGGAGCCTCGGCCTTGATGGTCTGTCCGCCAGCCTGCGGACGGCCGCTCCAGAAGTCGATCCACGAAGAGTTTTCGGGCAGGTAGACATCCACGGTTTTAGCGGTGTCGGTCACGGGCGCCGATTCGGGGCCGTAGAGCATGGGCGCGAGCACGGGCGCGATCATGAGTTCGTCGCCGACCATGAACTGGGTCTTCAGGTCGTGGGTCTTGGCATCCTCCGGGAATGCGAAGGCGACGGGACGAATCCAGGAGGCGTTTTGCCGAGAGACACGTCCGTTCACGGAGTAGAGGTGCGGTAGCAGGCGGTAGCGGAGATCGATGGTGTCGATGATGGCATCGTAGAACGGCGTGCCGGGCTCGCCGAAGCGCCAAGGCTCGCGCGGGGTGTCGGTGCCATGGCTGCGGAACATGGGAAGAAAGGTTTCGAACTGCAGCCAGCGGGTATAGAGTTCGCGATAGCCGAGGTCCTTCACGCCGCCGTTGAAGCGGCCGTTCCTGAACCACTGCGCCCCCTTGCCCACGAAGAAACCGGCGGTGTCCGTGGTGATGTAGGGGTGGCCGGCGGCGCTGAGGCTCTGCACGGAGACCACTTCCTTGGCGAGGCTTTCCCAACTGGCCGAGATGTCGCCGGTCCAGAGCACCGAGCCGGTGCGCTGGCTGCCGGCATAGCCGGAGCGGGTGAGGTTGAGCACGCGGCGATCCGGGGACGACTTGCGCGAGTTTTCGTAGATGCCGGTCGAGTCTTCGAGCGCGTAGGCGTTGAGGAGCTGCGGATCGATGATCTTGGCGAGGGCGGCGATGTTTTTCTCATCCGCGTCCGCCGGGCGGGTCTGGCCTCCCCAGTCGGCGTTTTCCGGCTCGGTCGAGTCGCACCACCAGGAGTCGATGCCGTGACGGCCGAGGATTTTCCAGATGGAGTTCCAATAAACCTCGCGGGATTTTCGATCGAATGAGTTTAAGAAGGACGTGCCGGCGAGCGTGTGGCCGCCCTCGGCGAGGGCCTTGCCGGCCGTGGATGCCGGACTGGGGTTCGGCCAGATCGAGATCATCACGCGGGTGTTCTGGTCGTGGATCGCCTTGGTCATCGCGGCGATGTCGGGGTAGGCTTTCGGATCGGGATCGCCGCCCCACTGGCCGGGGATCCAGTAGTTCCAGTCTTGCACGATGACATCGAGCGGGATCTTGCGCTGGCGGAATTCCTTCACCGTCGAGACGAGCTCCTCCTGCGACCGGTAGCGTTCCTTCGACTGCACGTAGCCGAAGGCCCAGCGGGGGGGCATGGTCGCCGCGCCGGTGAGCTGGCGGTAGCCCGCGACCGCTCCGTCCATGCCGCCGCCGGCGATGAAGTAATAGTCGAGGTCGTCGATCACGTCGAACTCCAGGGAGCCGCCTTTTGCGTCGTCCTTGAAGGTCATCGCGGAATAGGCGTCGAAGAGCAGGCCGTAGCCGCGCGTGGAGACCAGCGAGGGGATCAGGATTCGCAGGTTGTGCTGGTAGAGCCGCTTGGTCTTGCCGCGCAGGTTGAGGTCGGAGGTTTCGTCGAAGCCGAGTCCGTAAAGCGCCTCGTCGTCGGCGAAGCGGAACCTGACCCCGCCTTTCCACGCGTCGCGGTCTTTTTTCTGGATGTATCTGCCGGCGATCTCGCGTTCGCCGTCCACGGTTTGCACTTTCCTCACCGAAGCGGGATCGGCGACGGACTTGATGACCTCGGTTCGTTCAAGCCAGCGCGGCTGCGCGGCGTCCTCGGTGCCGAGCTGCTTGCCGTTCGGGTCGAAGTAGGAAACCGCGCCGGTCGCCCGGTCCACGCGGACGCTGAGTTTGGCGGAACGCAGTTCGACATACGCGGAACCGGCGGTGTCTTTGACGACAATCTTGCCGGGTTTCTCGTTCACGGGAACGCGCATGAGGCTGGGCGTGTTGGAGAACCCCGGGTTCTCCGTAGAGCGAACGCGGGCGATGCGATCGGTCACGAACTCGATTTGCAGCAGCCCGTCGTCCGTCTTGAATTCGGCTCCGGCGGGCGAGGACTTCACCGTTTTGATGGATGCCTGGGCAACCGTGAACGGGGAGAAGAGGAGCGGGACGGCGAAGATGGCCGAGGAGATTTTCATGGTGGTTTAAGAGGTCCTGGCCAAATGGACGGGATCGCTTGGGGGAGGTGCCCGGGAGCGGCCGCGCGATGCAAAGTCGAAAAGGAATCCGGGCGCGCGAGTCAGAGACAAGCGCGCCCGGAGGGTTGGCTGAGGGTTTATTTGAGCGCGATCTTGAAGACGATGCCGGCGTCGGAGGCGGGCTTCGCGGAGGCCGGGGTCACGACGAGCGCGTCGGCGTCGGCGGACCAGGTGATGGTCTGGTTGGCACCGAGCTGTTCGATCTTGGCGACGGGGCGGTCGAGCAGACCGGCGGTCTTGCCGAGGGACTTGAGGGAGACCGCGCCGGAGGGCAGGCCGCAGACGATCGCGTAGACGGTCTTGCCGTCCTTGGACGCGGTGTAGCGGATGTCCTCGGCGGTGAAGGGCTTGCCCTTGCCTTCGTTGAACCCTTGGGCGGAGAGAGCGTTGCCAGCGCTGGCGGGGCCTTCGCCGAAGGTCTTCCACGGACGGGTGGCATAGATGGACTCGCTGTTCACGGTCATCCAGGCGGCAATGCCTTCGAGGACCTTCTCCTCCTTCTCATCGATGGAGCCGTCGCCACGGACGGGGACGTTGAGCAGGAGGTTGCCATTTTTGCTCACGATGTCGGCCAGCATGTGAACGACAGTCTTGGCGCTCTTGTAGTTGCCTCGATTGTATTCCGCCCGGCTGTAGTGCCAGCCTCCGATGCAGGTGTCGGTCTGCCAGGCGAAGGGCAGGATGGAGTTGGGCACGCCGCGTTCGATGTCCCAGACCATGGTCTTAAGCTGGTCCTCGGTGAGGATCTTGCCGAAGAGCACGCCGGCACCGACGCCCTTGCGCTTGAGGTTCGTGTTGTAGAAATCGGCGGCGATCTTCAGGCCGGCGTCGGAAACGGGCCAGAGGGGCAGCGCGGTGTCGTCGAAATAGAGAAGGTCGGGCTGATACTTTTTAATCAGGTCGGCGGTGCGGTTGTAGAACTTGTCGCAATACGCCTGATCGGGCTGGCTTACGCCTTTGCCCCAGTTCCAGCGGGCGTGGACCGAGTTGGCGCTCTCGAAGCCGGGGCTGGGAGTGTGACGCTGTTCATAGAGATCCTGCGGGTCGAGGCCGTCCCACCACTTGCCCTTGCCGTCGGCCTTGGTGAGTTTGCCGTCGTAGGGAACGCCGGCCTTGGGGCCGTCTTTGTCGGCGCCCTGCGCGGTCTCATACCAGGACCAGGCGTGGCTGGCGTGCACGCTGACGCCAAAAGGCAGCCCTTGCGCGCGCGCGGCTTTGGCCCAGCCGCCGATGATGTTTTTCTTCGGGCCGACCGCAACGGAGTTCCAAGGCTGATATTTGGAGTCCCACATGTCGAGGTTGTCGTGGTGGTTGGCCATCGCGAAGAAATATTTCGCGCCGACGCGCTTGTAGAAGGCGACGAGCTTGTCCGGATCCCATTTGTCGGCCTTCCACGCATGGATGACATCCTTGAAACCGTATTCGGAAGGATGGCCGAATTTTGCCACCTGCGTTTTGTATTGGTAGTGGCCTTGCACATACATGTGGCGCGCATACCAGTCGCCATCCTCGGCCTCGCATTGCGGTCCCCAGTGGGCCCACATGCCAAACTTTGCGTCGCGAAACCACTCGGGGACCTCGTATTGGGAGAGGGATGGCCAGGTGGGCTGGAACTTGCCGGGGGCGACCGGTTCGGCGTGGGTGTCGACGATGACGGCGGGCTTGGCGTCGCTCGGGATGGAATCCGAGGCGTGGACGTGAGCACCAAGGCACAGGGTACCCAGCAGTCCTAGGATACGGGTGGTTTGTTTTTTGTTCATGGAAAAGTGGGTTGCGCCCGTCACGTGGCGAAGCGGTCGTGTGATCGACGGGTTTGACGCGGACGGGCGCAGAGTTCGTTGTTTAGTTTGCTCCAACGGGCTTGAGGTTGCTTCCGAGCCGGAGGGTGCCGCCGGCTTCGAGCGGGCAATCGACGACCTTATCGCCATAGCGGACACGGGGATTCACTCCTCCCTTGGCGTGGATGACGACCTGCTCGAGCTTGCCGTCCCGCCACGAGAGATCGACTTCGTAGCCGCCGCGGGCGCGCAGGCCGGTGATGGAGCCGGTCTTCCACTCGGAGGGGAGCGCGGGGAGCAGGTCGAGGACGTAGCACTCGTCGGCGGCCTTGTCGTTTTCGTAGTAGAAGACCTGGCTTTGGAGAAGCATCTCGCAAATGCCGGAGACGGCGCCGAAGTTGCCGTCGATCTGGAAGGGCGGGTGCGCGTCGAAGAGATTCGGGTAGGTGCCGCCGCCTTTAGTCATCTCCGTCTTGGCGGTGGTAACGTAGCGAAGCTGGTTGCGCAGGAGCTTCATGGCGTGGTCGCCGTCACGGAGGCGGGCCCAGAAGTTGAGCTTCCAGGCGAGGCTCCAGCCGGTGCCGTCGTCGCCGCGGAGTTCCAAGGTCTTCTTGGCGGCCTGGGCGAGCTCGGGCGTGGTGAGTGGCGAAATCTGGGTGCCGGGGAAGAGCGCGAAGAGGTGCGACGTGTGGCGGTGGTGCGGCTCGGGGGCGTTCAGATCCCAGTCGCCGCTCCACTCCATGATCTGACCGGCCTTGCCGATCTCGGGCGGGCGGATCTTGGCGCGGGCGTCGGCCACGGTTTTCCGGAAGTCTTCGTCCACGCCGAGGGCGCGGGCGGCGAGGAGGTAGTTGGTGAAGAGATCGTGGATGATCTGGCGCTCCATGGCGGCGCCGGCGTCAACCTGGCTGGTCTTGCCGTCGTCGGTGCGGAATTTGTTTTCCGGCGAAGTGGAGGGCGCGGTGACGAGGCGCCCCTGCGCGTCGGGCGTGAGCATGGCGAGGTGGGCCTGGACGGACTCCTTCATCGCCGGGTAAACGGATTTCAGGAATTCGGGGTCGCGGGTGAAGGCGTAGTGGTCCCACCACATGCGGGAATACCACGCGCCGCCCACGAAGAACGTGCCCCAAGGCAGGCCGGAGCCGGGGGAGGTGTAGCCCCAGGCATTGGTCTGCACGGCGAGCATCCAGCCGGGGGCGTTGAAGTATTCTTTCGCGGTTTTGCGGCCGGGCTCGATGACGCTGAGGTTCAGGCGCGAGGCGGGCAGGAACATCTCGGCGAGATTCGCCGGGCCAGAGGGCCAATAATTCATCTGATAGTTGATGTTCGACTTGTAGTCGGCCTTCCAGGGGAGGTCGAAGCCGTCGCCCCAGATGCCTTGCGAGTTCGAGGGGAGCGGGTTGTCGGGGCGGCTGGACGAGATGAGAAGGTAGCGGCCGAACTGGAAAAACAGCGCGGCGAGCGAGGGATCGTTCGCGCCGTTCTGGAAGGCCTTCAGGCGTTCGTCGGTCGGCGCGCTGGCGACGTCGGTGGAGCCAAGATCGAAGGTGACGCGGCGGAAGTATTTTTGATGGTCGGCGATGTGGTCGTCGCGGAGCCGGTCGTAGGGCTTCGCGACGGCGGCGGCGAGCTGTTGGGTGACGATCGGTTCGGGAGCGGGGCCGCGGTAGTTTGCTTTATAGTCGAGAGCGTAGCTGGTGGCGCAGGCGAGGATGACGAGGGCTTCGTCGGCGTCTTTCACGACGAGGCGGTCGCCCTCGGCGCGCACGGTGCCGCCCTTGGCGAGGATGCGGACGCGGACCTGGTAGTCCACGTTGCCCTTCTCGAGGCCGTTGCGGTTGTTGTGCTTGTAGTCGGTGTTGCCGGTCATCACGAGCGTGTCGGAGCCGAGCGTGGTCGTAGTGGCGGAGTGTCGACGGGAGAGGCCGAGCGTGAAGGAGATGCCGTCCTTGCGCGTCGAGGCGATGCGGGTGACGAGGGCGTGATCGGGCGCGCTGGAGAAAGTCTCGCGGGTGTAGGTTGCGCCATCGAGCTGGAAGGAGACGCCGGCGACGGCGGTGTCGAGGTCGAGCCAGCGGCGATAGCCGGTGGGTTCCCCGGGAGGCAGGGCGTGGTCGAAGCTGAGGTCGCCGAGGGTCTGGTAGGAGCCGCTGTAGGCCCAGTCGAAGTTGCCGCGGGCGCCGGTCATGGTGGCGGCGGTGAGGTCGGATGCGGCCTTGTAGTTGCCCTCGGCCAAGAGGCGGCGGATCTCGGGGAGGTTCTTGTAAGCCTCGGGGCGGTCGGTGTCGGCCTGCGGGCCGCTGGACCAGATAGTGACGTCGTTGAGTTGCAGGCGCTCCTTGCCGGGATTGCCAAAAACCATGGCTCCGAGGCGGCCGTTGCCGACGGGGAGGGCCTCGACCCACTCTTCGGCGGGGCGGTTGTAGTTGAGGGAAAGTTGCGGCCCGGCGAAGCTGGAGGCGATCCCGACGAGGGCGAAACTGCCAAGAAGTAAAACCGTTTTGATCATGCAAGGAGAGGCTTGAGGAGGGCGCACAAGGGCGACACGCGGGATGGACGGCAAAAAATGGGTTTCAATATACGCGGAATTCCCAGACGCCCGGGGTGCCCTGGAGGATGGTGAGCCGCAGGTAGCGAGCGCGGACGGATTGCTTGTCCGTATGCGGCGATTGGATGCGGACGTCGGCGTGCTCGGCGTAGGGCTGCCAAGTTTTGCCATCGAGCGAGGACTCGATCTTGTAGGCGTGGCCGTGGGTGGGCTGCACGAAATAGGCCTCGGTGCCGACGATGTCGCGCGCCGCGCCGAGATCGACCTGGAGCCAGGGCGTCTTGTCGTCCGGGGCGGCCATCCAGCGGCTGCCGTTGCTGCCGTCGGTCGCGAATTTCGGCACAAAGAATTCCGTGCGGTCGAACGTGGGGTCCTTCTTGATGGGAACCTTGAACTCGGGGCGGACGGACGAGGCGGTGACGACGGCCCCCAGCGCGCGATTGGGCAGCGGGCGGGTGTTCGGACGGATGGCACCGACGCCTTCCTTGGTGAGCGTGATGGGCTGGATGGTGCCGTCGGGGTTGAAGTTCATCTTGTCGGCGTAGATCTGGCGATTGGTGCTGCTACGGCCGTATTCGAGATAGATGAAATACCACTGGTCGGAGCCTTTCGGGTTGAAGAAGCTGCCGTGCCCGGGGCCGAAGATTTTTTTCGAGTGGTCGGTGGTGGCGATGATGTCCTGCTCTGGGGCGATCGGGGGGCCGTTGATGCCTTCACTGCTCATCATGTAGGCGTATTGGTATTTCTCGTCTCCGCCCTGGGTGTAGAGGAAGTAGTAGATGCCTTTGCGCTTAAAAATATATTGCCCTTCGGCGTAGGCTGTTTGCTTGGCGGGCATGACGATCTGGCCGGTCTCCTCGAGGTCGAGCAGGTCGGGGCGCATCTTGCCGAAGCCGCGTTTCTGCCAGACCATATAGCCCTGGCCGTCGTCATCGATGAGGACTTCGGCGTCGATGCTGCCGGCGACTTTGGGTGTGATGGATTTCCAGCCGGGGGCGTGGGTCTCGGGGTGCAGGAAGGGCCCGGTGGGGGACTTCGAGGTCACCACGGTGAGCTTCCCGTCGAGCGTGGGGTAAAGATAATAGGTGCCGTTGCGGAGGATCGGGCTGCTCGGGGCCCAATACTTGGCTTTGAAGCCGGGCGGAAAGATCGAGCCCTCGAAGCTCCAGTTGAAGAAGTCGGTCGATTTCCAGACGACGGGGAGGCCGGAGGTGGAGAGGTGTTTTCCTTCTCCGTCGGTG